>Ga0207656_10000008_pt1 | contig 275365 bp, 237 predicted proteins | sample KBSCornC12_FD_184297 | JGI IMG/M metagenome (GOLD analysis project Ga0207656, IMG submission 184297) | Corn rhizosphere microbial communities from Kellogg Biological Station, Michigan, USA - KBS Corn C1-2 (SPAdes) (version 2) | ecosystem: Host-associated > Plants > Roots > Rhizosphere > Soil ...
CGTTGTCGACAGTAACGTTGAGAAAAAGGGCAACACCGAAATCGCCACTGAATACCTGAAACACCTGTACAGCCCGGCCGGCCAGGAGATTGCGGCGAAGAACTTTTACCGCCCACGCGATGCAAAAGTGGCCGCCAAATACGCCCAGCAGTTCCCGAAACTGGACCTGGTGACTATCGACAAAGACTTCGGCGGCTGGAAAACTGCCCAGCCGAAATTCTTCAACGACGGTGGCGTGTTCGACCAGATCTACACGGCGCAGTAAGCCAAAATACCTGTAGGGGCTCGCTTTTCTGTGGGAGCTGGCTTGCCTGCGATAGCATCACTGCGGTGTGACTGATACACCGTGGTGCCTGCATCGCGGGCAAGCCCGGCTCCCACAGAAAAGCGCGCTCCTACAGTGGTTTCTACCCTTTGACCAAGGACTCTTATGTCGCGTCGTATCTCCCCCGTCATACCCGGCTTCGGGCTGACGCTGGGCTACACCGTGGTGTACCTCAGCCTGATCGTACTCATCCCCCTGGCGGCGATGTTTGTACACGCCGCTCAACTCACCTGGGATCAGTTCTGGAACATCATCTCCGCACCGCGTGTGCTGGCGGCGTTGCAACTGAGCTTCAGCACCGCGCTGTACGCAGCGTTGATCAATGGCGTGATCGGCACGCTGCTGGCCTGGGTGCTGGTGCGCTACACCTTCCCCGGCCGCAAGGTCATCGATGCGATGATCGACTTGCCGTTCGCGTTACCCACCGCTGTTGCCGGCATCGCACTGACCGCGCTGTACACGCCTAACGGCCTGGTCGGCCAGTTCGCCGCCGACCTGGGCTTCAAGATCGCCTACACCCCGCTGGGTATCACCCTGGCGCTGACCTTCGTCACCCTGCCGTTCGTGGTGCGCACGGTGCAGCCGGTGTTGGCCGATATCCCCCGGGAAGTCGAAGAAGCCGCCGCCTGCCTGGGCGCCAAGCCGTTGCAGGTGTTCCGTCACATCCTGGTGCCGGCGCTCCTGCCCGCCTGGTTGACCGGTTTCGCGTTGGCGTTTGCCCGTGGTGTCGGTGAGTACGGTTCGGTGATTTTCATTGCCGGCAACATGCCGATGAAAACCGAGATCCTGCCGTTGCTGATCATGGTCAAGCTCGACCAGTACGACTACCGCGGCGCCACATCCATTGGCGTATTGATGCTGGTGGTTTCCTTTGTCCTGCTGCTGCTGATCAACCTGTTGCAGCGGCGCATCGAACGTCCATAAGGAGGCGCGGAACATGTCCCAATCGTCTATTTCCGCCGCGTCCTCGGCCAACGCTGCCCGCCGTGGCAGCGCCGCGTCGCGACGCATCCTGATCGGCCTTGGCTGGCTGGTGTTCGCCCTGTTCCTGTTGTTGCCGCTGTTTATCGTGGTGACCCAGGGCCTGAAGAACGGCCTCGGCGCATTCTTCACCGCGATCCTCGAACCGGACGCGCTGTCGGCGCTGAAACTCACGGTGATCGCCGTGGTGATCTCGGTGCCGCTCAACCTGGTGTTCGGCGTCAGCGCCGCGTGGTGCGTGAGCAAGTACTCGTTCCGTGGCAAGAGCATCCTGGTGACGCTGATCGACCTGCCGTTCTCGGTATCGCCGGTGATCGCCGGCCTGGTCTATGTGTTGATGTTCGGCGCCCAGGGCTTCTTTGGCCCGTGGTTGCAGGACCACGACATCCAGATCGTGTTCGCCTTGCCCGGCATCGTGCTGGCGACCATCTTCGTCACCGTGCCTTTCGTGGCCCGTGAACTGATCCCGCTGATGCAGGAACAGGGCACCCAGGAAGAAGAGGCCGCACGCCTGCTCGGTGCCAATGGTTGGCAGATGTTCTGGCATGTGACCGTGCCGAATATCAAATGGGGACTGATCTACGGCGTGGTGCTGTGTACCGCACGGGCCATGGGGGAGTTCGGCGCGGTGTCGGTGGTGTCCGGCCACATTCGCGGCGTGACCAACACCCTGCCGCTGCACGTCGAGATTCTCTACAACGAATACAACCACGTTGCCGCGTTTGCGGTGGCGAGTCTGCTGCTGATCCTGGCGCTCTTCATCCTGCTGCTCAAGCAGTGGAGCGAGAACCGTATTAACCGCCTGCGCGCCGGTGCGGCTGAGGAATAAGTCATGTCGATCGAAGTCCGTAATGTCAGCAAGAACTTCAATGCCTTCAAGGCCCTGAACAGCATCAACCTGGACATCCAGAGTGGCGAGCTGGTGGCCTTGCTCGGCCCGTCCGGCTGCGGCAAGACCACCTTGCTGCGCATCATCGCCGGCCTGGAAACCCCGGATGACGGCAGCATCGTGTTCCACGGTGAGGACGTGTCCGGCCACGACGTGCGCGATCGCAACGTCGGCTTCGTGTTCCAGCACTATGCGTTGTTCCGTCACATGACCGTGTTCGACAACGTGGCGTTCGGCCTGCGCATGAAGCCGAAGAACCAGCGCCCGAGCGAAAGCCAGATCGCGGTCAAGGTCCACGAATTGCTGAACATGGTGCAACTGGATTGGTTGTCGGATCGCTACCCGGAGCAGCTCTCCGGTGGCCAGCGCCAACGTATCGCCCTGGCCCGCGCCCTGGCGGTGGAGCCGAAAGTGTTGCTGCTGGATGAACCCTTCGGCGCCCTCGACGCCAAGGTGCGTAAAGAGTTGCGTCGCTGGCTGGCGCGCCTGCACGAAGACATCAACCTGACGTCGGTGTTCGTGACCCACGACCAGGAAGAGGCCATGGAAGTCGCCGACCGCATCGTGGTGATGAACAAGGGTGTGATCGAGCAGATCGGCTCACCGGGTGACGTCTACGAAAACCCGGCGAGCGATTTCGTTTATCACTTCCTGGGTGATTCGAACCGCCTGCACCTGGGTGAAGACAAACACGTGCTGTTCCGTCCCCACGAAGTGTCGCTGTCGCGGCATGAGCTGGAAGACCATCACGCGGCGGAAGTGCGTGATATTCGCCCACTCGGCGCGACTACCCGTGTGACGTTGAAAGTGGAAGGCCAGAGCGAGCTGATCGAAGCTGAAGTGGTGAAAGACCACGACAGCCTGACCGGCCTGGCGCGCGGCGAGACGCTGTTCTTCAAACCCAAGGTCTGGCAGAAAGCCTGATAATCCCGCACTGTGAAAACGGTGCCAATGTGGGAGGGGGCTTGCCCCCGATAGCAGTGGGTCAGTTGATAAACATGTCACTGAAACACCGCCATCGGGGGCAAGCCCCCTCCCACATTTAGGCCTCTCTCGGCTTCAGATCGCGTCGAACCACCGGCCCCGAGCGCTCCTCGATCTGCTGCTTGAGGTCATGCCGCAACCCCAACAGGAATGCCAGTTCGGCCACCACGAACAATGGCCCCACGATCAATCCCGAGACGTCATCCACAAACGCCGGCTTCCTGCCTTCGTAGTAATGCCCGACAAACTGAATCACCCAACCCACCACGAACAGGCCGATGCCGCTGCTGAGCCACACCAGCGTGCTCTGCGCCGCCAGTACATGGCCGGCCCACACCGACAGGCCCATCAGCACTGTCATCAGCAGACCCAGGGCCAATTCCAGGCGCAGGTAAAACCACGCCGCCAACAGCGCGACAATCACGGCGGGTGAGATCCATAGGCCAGCGACGGCCCATTCCGGGCGTGACAACAACACCGCAACCGCCACCACGATCAGCGGGATGCCGACAAAGTGGCTGGCGATATTGCGCGGGTCGCGGTGGTAGGCAGCGTATTGACTCAGGTGATCGATGAGGCTTTTCATTGTTATTCCTCCTGTAGGATGTTTGATCATCTCCCGTCAGCCAGCGACTGACTGTCAACTGGGCGACAATCTCTGGAGTTCTCATGATTGCGGCAACCTGGCATGCCCGATTGGCGACCGGCCAGTGGTTCAGCCACCTGCCTGTACCGCTACAGGATAGTTTGCTGGCGGCGGCTCGGCTGCGTCAGCTGACGGCGGGGCAGTACCTGTTCCGGCGCGGTGATCCGCCCTGTGGGGTGTATGCGGTATTGGAGGGGGCGGTGCGGGTCAGTGCGGTCAATGCGCAGGGCAAGGAAGCTATTCTGAGCCTGGTTGAAACGCCTTACTGGTTCGGCGAGATCTGCCTGTTCGACGGTTTGCCGCGTACCCACGACGCCTTGTCGGTTGGGCCGTGCACGCTGTTGCAGGTACCGCAATCGGCGATGCTCGAGATTCTTGACCAAAGCCCAGCGTATTGGCGCGACATGGCGTTGTTGATGAGCCAGAAGTTGCGCCTGTCGCTGATCAATATCGAACAGATGAGCCTGATGCCGGCGTCGACACGTATCGCTCACCGGCTGCTGATGATTGCCGGCGGGTACGGCGAGATAGAGCATTCCCGTCGCGTCCTACAACTGCCCCAGGAAGATCTGGCCGCGATGCTGAGCCTGTCGCGCCAGACCACCAACAGTTTGCTCAAGGCGTTAGAGCAGCAGGAGATCATCAAGCTGAGTTACGGCGCGATTGAAGTGCTCGACCTGCCGCGCTTGCGGCAGGCCGCGGGGGCTGGCTAGGAACCGCGATACGTCGAAAAACCGTAAGGGCTCAGCAGCAGCGGGATGTGGTAGTGCTGGTCGGCCTGCTTGACCTCGAATATTACCGGGACTTCCGGGAAAAACGTCTCGCGATTGGCTTTCTTGTAGTAGTCACCGGTCTTGAACACCACGCGATACTCGCCCGGCTTCATGGCTTGGTTGGCCGGGAACAGTTCGGCGATGCGCCCCTGCTGGTTGGTGACACCTTCGGACAGCGACTGCCAGTGATCGCCTACGTGTTGCTCCAGGGTGACGTTGACACCGGCAGACGGCAGACCGTTTTCCAGGTTCAGCACATGCACGCTCAGCGGGTTGCCGGCCGCCAGGGCCAGGCTGCTCAGGCCGCTCAGGCTGAGGGCGGCGAGGGTCATAGTCAGGGTTTTCATTGAGGTTTCCTCAAGGGGTGATTGTCAGGCCAAGTTGATTGGCCGCCTTTACCGCGCACGCGTCGTCCTGCTCGGCACCGCCGGCACCGGCAATGCCAAGCGCGCCTACCAGTTCAGTGTCGGCGAACAGCGGCACGCCGCCCCCGAGCAACAGCAATTCGGACAAGCTGTTAAGGTTGGCGGCCTCTGGGTTGTTGCGCGCACGCTCGGCAAACAACCGAGTGGGGGTTTTAGTCGACAACGCCGTGTACGCTTTGCGTTGGCTGGCGATGCTGTTGTGTGGACCTACGCCATCGGCCCGCAGGCTCAGCAATGGATTACCGCCCCGGTCGAGTACGGTAAGTGCCGCCGTGCACTGCGCCAGGCTGGCGTCTGCCAGTTGGCGTGCGGTGTGCAAATCCAGGTCGGCGTGGCGCGGCAGCGGTGGTGCTGCCAGGACGCTGGCGCTGATGGCGAAGCTCAAGAACAAGGTATTGCGGTACATGGGAACGGCTCCAGAAAGCAGGCCGTTACCTTAGCCAGCGGTCTCGCTCAAAAGCCGAACAATTCGATTACAGGTTTGTAATGAACCAAGAGGTAGGCATGCAGGTGTTGTTAGTGGAAGATCAGCCGAAATTGGCGCAACTTATGGCCCAGGGCTTGAGTGAGGCCGGCTTCGCAGTAGAAGTCGCAGCCAATGGCATGGCAGCTCAGCGGTTTGTGGAAAGCACTGACTATGACTTGGTGATCCTGGATGTAATGTTGCCGGGTTTGAATGCCTGGAGGTTGCAGCAGTCGATTCGCAAGAAGGGCGAGACGCCGGTGTTGTTCTTGACGACCCCGGAAGGAATCGAGGACCGTCTGCGCGAGTTGGAACTGCATGAGGATGATTACTTGCTCAAGCCGTTTGAAGCCAAGGCCTTGGTGGCGCGGGTGAAGAAGTTGTTGCGGCGTGACCGTGGGCGCTGATTGATCCGGCATCTTCAATACCTGGACCACCGCCATCGCAGGCAAGCCAGCTCCCACATTTGGAATGCATTCCCTGTAGGAGCCGGGCTTGCCCGCGATGGGGCCATCACGAACACCGCAAATCCACCTACCGCAACCCATCCCTGAACTGCCCCGGCGTCATCCCCGTCCAGCGCTTGAACGCGCGGTTGAAACTGCTGGTATCAGCAAACCCCAGCAAATGACTGATTTCCGCCAATGAGCATTGCGGATCCCGCAAATGCAGCAACGCCAAATTCTCCCGGCACTCATTGAGCAACGCATCAAACCGGCAGCCTTCATCCGCCAGATGGCGTTGCAGGCTGCGCAGGCTCAGGTGCAGCGCCTGCGCAACCCGCTCGGCGCTGGGTTCGCCGTCCGGCAACTGCGCTTCGATCACCCGGCGAACCTTGCGCTCCCAGGTCAGCGGTTGCAGTTGAGCGAGGGTGCGCTTGAGCACAGTTTCGTTGTGCTCGGCCAACTCGGGGTTGGCGTCGTCCAGGTGGCTGTCGAAATCCTGCGCGGCGAACTCCAGGCGGTCTTCCTCAGCGCCGAAAAACACCGGCGCGCGAAATACTGTGTGCCATGGCTTGGGATCGGCCGGTTCCGGCCTTCGCAGGTACACCGCCAGCGGCGCGTATTCGCGCCCCAGGCGATTGCGACAGGTACGCACATAGATCGCCGCAAACGCATCGATGGCCTCGAACGCTGGCGCTGGGTTGCCGGGCAATTGCAGCAGGCGAAACCGGTAGCGCTCGCCATCGCCGCTCAGCTCCAGGGCCAGTGCATCGCTGACCACCTGGTGATACCGCACGATGCGCTCGAACACCTCGCGCAAGCTGCCACTGGCCACCAGCGCATACCCCAACGCATGAAACGTGGTGGGGCTGACGAACCGCGACACCCGCAGACCAATCGCCGGGTCGCCGCTGGCCTGCACCGCCAGCTCCCACAAACGCGTGGTCGCTGACAGCGGATAGCGCGCGTTGGGATCGTCCATCTGCCGCGGGTCGAGCCCGGCTTCCAGGCACAGCGCGGCGCTGTCGAGGCCCAGGGCGTCGAGTTGCTTGCGCAGGGCGCGGGTCCAGCTGGCGAGGGAGGTGGGTTCGGTCATGGCGATTGGCGCTTGCGGTCAACAGGTTGGCGTGCGTGGCTGATGCCCTGGCGGACCGCTTGGGCCAGGATGCATCCATCAATAACCAGAGGATGGAAGCATGGACGGTACTTCTGCAAGTCCCCAGCAGATGAACGCACAACAGCGCTCGGCGCATATCCGTGAAGTGGTGCTGGCCGAGGGCGTGCGCCTGCGCCAGCAGCGCCCTTGGCTGCTGCATCAAGACGCGTTGGGCGCGGGCATCCTGGCGTTTGCCTTGGCGGGCATGATTGGCTGCGCAGCGCTCTACATCAGCGGGCATATGGCCTGGTGGGTGTGCCTGCTGCTCAACGCGTTCCTGGCTTCACTGACCCACGAGCTGGAACACGACCTGATCCACAGCATGTACTTTCGCAAGCAGCGTGTGCCTCACAACCTGATGATGGGCCTGGTATGGCTGGCGCGGCCCAGTACGATCAACCCGTGGGTGCGCCGGCACCTGCACCTCAACCATCACAAGGTCTCCGGCACCGAAACCGACATGGAAGAGCGCGCCATCACCAACGGCGAGCCCTGGGGTTTTGCGCGGTTGCTGATGGTAGGCGATAACGTCATGTCGGCCTTCATCCGCATCCTGCGGGCCAGGACCTGGACGCACAAATTGACGATTCTCAAGCGCTCGCTGCTGGTGTACGCACCGCTGGCACTGCTGCATTGGGGCGCGTGGTATGTGTTCCTTGGCTTTCATGCCGCCAATGGCATTGCCAGTCTGCTCGGTGCGCCTATCGAGTGGTCAGCCGGCACCGTGCAGATGATGCAGGTGATTGATATCGCTGCCGTGGTGATCATCGGCCCCAACGTGCTGCGTACCTTTTGCCTGCACTTTGTCAGCTCCAACATGCACTACTACGGCGATGTGGAACTGGGCAATGTGATCCAGCAGACCCAAGTGTTGAACCCCTGGTGGATGTGGCCTCTGCAGGCGTTCTGCTTCAACTTCGGCAGCACCCATGGCATCCACCATTTTGTGGTGAAGGAGCCGTTTTACATCCGCCAGATGACCGCCAAGGTGGCGCACCAGGTGATGGCTGAGATGGGCGTGCGCTTCAATGACTTCGGGACGTTTGCGCGGGCCAATCGGCTGGGTTTTCCACCGCCTGAAGGGTTTCGATCAACGCCTTCGCCGCAGGCGACAAGCGCACCCCAGCGCGGCTGATCACCCCGCAGCGGTTGCTCAGGCTGTCCAGGGCGTGCGGCAGGTTGCGCCAGTGCAGTGCGTGCAGTTCGCCCTTGATGAACCCTTCGACAAACGCCTCTTCGGCGCCAAGGCCAATGGCATCGGACTGACGCACGACAGTGGCCAGCGCGGCAAATTGTTCCAGCTCGATGGCGGGCGCGAAGTCGACGCGCCCGCTGAGATTGGCCAGCAGTTTGCGGATGCCCGGCGCGATCAGCGGCGTGGCCAGCGGGTAGCTGAACAGGTCGTTGGTGGACAGGCTGTCCTTGGCCAGCAGCGGGTGCCCTGCACGGCAGAAAAACACGCTGCGTCGAGGCGTCAGGGCCAGGGTCTGGAAGTTCGGGTCCGCCTCGAAGTGACGCACATCGGCGATAAAGAATTCGATCTCTTCGCGGCTCAGGCTGCGCCCGAGTTTTTCCCAGTTGTCCACCTGCAACACGGTGCGCACTCTGGGGTAAACCGTGATGAACCGCGCCATGGCCTGGGGCGCCAGGTTCACCGCGGCCACGGCGTCGCTGCCGAAGCGCACTTCGCCGGCGTCGAGTTTGGTCATGCGCGTGACTTCATGGCTCAACAGGGCCGCGCCTTGCACCAGGCTCAACGCGTGTTGCAGCACCACCTGGCCTTCGGGGGTGGGGCGCAGGTCTTTATGGGCGCGGTCCACCAACACGCAACCGAACTCCTGCTCCAGGCCCTGGATGCTGCGGCTGAAGGCGGGCTGGGTGATGCCCATGGCGTCCGCCGCACGCACAAAGCTGCGGTGCTCGTTCAGCGCGATGAAATAGCGCAGTTGGCGAAGGTCCATGGTGTGCCCGGCATCCTGTAGGAGAACCGGGATTTTAAGCGGGCTGCTTATTCCGTCAATGAAGCTTTTTTGTTTTATCTAGATCTTAAATGCATACCTATAGAGCAGGTACCGTGCGGTACGTCGCCGGGCTGAACACCCTCGTTACCAGCAGCATGGCCACGGCTGTCACCGTCAACACCACCCAGGCGCTGACAAAGCTGCCGGTGAGTTCGCGCAGCCAACCGGTCATCCACGGCGAAATCGCGTTGATCAAAAAGCCCACGCCTTGCACGAACGCCGCCAGTTGGCCGGCTTGGCGCGGGTCGCGGTGGTGGTCGAGGGTCAGCAACAGGCTCAGGGCAAAACATGCTCCCAGGCCAAAGCCGCACAGCGCCACCCATAGGTGCGGAAACTGCAACGGCGCGATCAATAGGCCCAGATAGCCGATGGTCTGGGCCAACAGGCTGATCCACAGCAGCGGCCGACGGTCGATCCCGCGTTGTGCCAGCACCGGCATCAACAGCGCGGCGATCACCTGGAAGATGGTCATGAACGCCAGCAATGAACCACTGGGCAACACGCCCCAACCCAGTTGCTGATAGTAGGCCGGCAGCCACGCCACCAGGCTCATGTAGCCGCAGTTCACCAGGCCGAAATACAGCGCCAGCAGCCAGGCACGGCGATTGCGCAGCCCCTTGTAGGCAGGGATGACGTTCGCGTTTTTTGCCGCACCCAGTGGCAACCAGGCCCACAGCAGCAGCGCCGCCAACGCGGGTAACAACCACACACCCAGCCCGGCCTCCCATTGCTGGAAATACGTGGCCGCCACCGGACTGAGCAGCGCCGCCAGGCCGCCGCCGGCCATCAACGAGGCCGAATAAACGCCCATCGCCACCGGCACGCGGTGATGGAATTCACGCTTGATCATCGCCGGCACCAACGCCTGGATCAGTGCCACACCGGCACCGCCAAGCAACGCAGTCACCAGCAATGTCGACCCTTGGCCCATCAGCCAGCGGGCCAGGCACGCCAACAGGATCATCATGAGGCCCAGGGCGATGCCGCGTCGTTCCCCCAGCTGCGCTTCAACACGCACGCCCATCAGCGCCACCAGGCCCATGCACACCACTGGAAGGCTGGTGAGCAGGGCGCTGCTCTGGAAGCTCAGGCCGGTGGCCAGGCGGATTTCGCCGAGCAACGGGCTGATGGAACTGAGGATCGGCCGCAGGTTCAGGCCCAGGACCACCAGCAGGCCCCAGCCGGCGAACCGGCCTGCGGTTGAGGAGTTAAGCGACATGCAGAACCTGCGGAGTGTGCAAATGAGGCGTGAAGTATCCACAGTCGCCGAGGTATTCTGAAATTAAATATAACCATGCCAACCAGTGGCAAATGGAATGGTGAGCACGATGTTCGATCCGGTGTTGTTGCGCAGCTTTGTCGCCGTGGTGGACTGCGGCAATTTCACCCGCGCGGCAGAGCGCCTGCACTTGACCCAGTCCACCGTCAGCCAGCAGATCCGCCGCCTGGAAGAGGCGGTGGCGTGCCAGCTGCTGGATCGCGACCAACGTCGTGTGGTGGCGACGGCGGAAGGCGAGCGTCTCCTGGCCTATGCGCGGCGCATCCTCGCGTTGCATGAGGAAGCCGCCGACGTATTGATCAACCAGCAAAGCGACGGCGTGCTGCGCCTCGGTGTGCCGGAAGACTTCGCTGCCGAACGCCTGATGCCTCTGTTATCGGCCTTTGTGCTGACGTACCCCAGGGTGCGCCTGGAGGTCACCAGCGGTCTTGGCCCCGAGTTGCAGCGCCAGTACCGTAGCGGTGAGTTCGACGTATTGTTGGTCAAGCAGATGGGCGACAGCGACGACTGCCTGGCCTCATGGCCAGAGCCGTTGTGTTGGGTGGACAGCCGCAGCACGCCATCCCTGGGGCGCGACCCTTTGCCGTTGGTGGCCTTTCCGGTGGGGGGCCTGTACCGCAATGAAATGCTGCAACACCTGGAAGTGGGGGGCTGGCGCTGGCGCATCGGTTACTCCAGCGCGAGCCTGGCCAGTGTGTGTTCGGCGGTGGCGGCGGGGTTGGGTATCAGTCTGTTACCCCGGCGTGTGGTGCAGGCCGGGCATGTCGTATTGGGCGCGGACAGCGGTTTGCCTGCGGTGCAGGGCGTGCGGCTGGCGTTGTACGGACGCACTGGCCTCGGCGCGGCGGGGCAGAGCCTGCAACGCCAATTGCTGGATTTGTGTGCTAACAGCCCGGCCTGAACGATGCCTTTGCCGAATATTTTTTATGCCCGGAAAGCATTGAAAAACATCGCCTGGACGCCAGCCCACGCAGGACGGGGCTTTGGCGTTTCATCATGTTTCATTTATTCGTTTTAGGTCTATGTATAACTTTAAAGATTACTTTAAGAGATAAGCCTCTGGCGCCGATGATTCAGCCCACGACGGCCTTCCAAGCAGGCCTGTCGGTTTTTTGCTTAAAAACCGTAGGGAGTGAATCAATGGGCAATGTCCAGACCGCCGCCAGTGCACACGAGGCGCCGTGGCGCCAGGCACCGGGTGGTGAGTTGGTCGACCTTGGCCGGCCGCACCGCGCGCCGTTGGGACAACTGCGAACGCAGAGGACTCCGAAGCGTTTCTCCAGCCGTCGCGAAGGGATCCTGCTCGGCCTGCTGGTGCTGGTCCTGCACGGTGCGGTGATCTACTGGGTGAGCCAGAAGCCGACCCCGGTGTTGCCGATCGTGCCGCCGGAAATTCCACCGATGACCATCGAATTTTCCCAGCCGGCACCCCCGGTGGTCGAGCCGCCACCGCCCGTGCCGCCACCGCCGCCGCCTGTGGTCGAGCCACCGCCGCCGCCTGTGGTCGAGCCACCGCCGCCGGTGGTGGATGAATTGGCCGCCAAGCCGGCGCCACCAAAACCGATTCCTAAACCCAAACCCAAGCCAGTGCCAAAGCCTGAGCCCAAGCCTGCACCGAAACCGCCCGAGCAACCGCCTGCGCCACCGACTCCCGCGCCGCCTGCGCCTCCAGCACCACCGGCGCCGGCTCCGGTTACGCCCGCTTCGGCCAACGCCGCGTACTTGAAGAACCCGGCGCCGGAGTATCCGTCACTGGCTCAGCGGCGCGGTTGGGAAGGCACGGTGTTGCTCAGGGTGCATGTACTGGCCAGCGGTAAGCCGGGCGAGATCCAGATCCAGAAGAGCAGCGGTCGCCAGCAGCTCGATGACGCCGCACTGACCGCCGTGAAGCGTTGGAGCTTCGTGCCGGCCAAGCAGGGCGAGGTGGCCCAGGACGGCTGGGTCAGCGTCCCGATCGATTTCAAGATTCACTAATTATTCGGCTGCGGTGTGTTGCACGCGCCGCGACCTGCACAGAGGGAAGACATCATGGCATTAGCATCTCCACTTGAATCCATCGAAAGCGCGGTGATCTGGCTGCTGGTGGTTTTTTCGGTCGCCACCTGGGGCCTGGCCCTGCTCAAGGGCGTGCAGTTCGGTCGCCTCAAGGCGCAGGATCGCAAGTTTCATAAACAGTTCTGGGCGGCGTCGAGTCTCGACTCGGCTGCCGAGCTGGCGCAAACCCAGCCGGGTGCCGCTGCCCGCGTGGCCCAGGCCGGCTACGCCGCGATCCAGGTGGGCGAAACCCCACACGCGACGGACCTGAGCCAGGCGATCAATCACCAGGACCGCCTTGAGCGCGCCCTTCGCCAGCAGATCGTGCGAGAGCGGCGCTCCCTGGAAACCGGCCTGGCCGTGGTCGCCAGTATTGGCAGCACCTCGCCGTTCATCGGCCTGTTCGGTACTGTGTGGGGCATCATGGAAGCGCTCAAGGGCATCAGTGCCGCCGGTTCCGCCAGCCTCGAAACGGTGGCCGGCCCGATTGGTGCGGCACTGGTTGCGACGGGCGTCGGTATCGCCGTCGCCGTGCCGGCGGTGCTGGTCTACAACTACTTCCTGCGTCGCCTCAAGCTGACCGCTGCCGACCTCGATGACTTCGCCCACGACTTCTACAGCCTGGCGCAGAAAAATTCCTTCCGTGTGCTGCTGCACCCGACCCTGAACAAAACCACTGCCGCTAACCCGCAGAAAGTGAAGGAGGCGTCCTGACATGGCCTTCTCCACGCAAGACAGCGATGAGGTACTGAGCGAGATCAACGTCACGCCGCTGGTGGACGTGATGCTGGTGCTGCTGGTGGTGTTTATCGTCACCGCGCCGCTTTTGACCAACGCGATCCCGATCAACCTGCCCAAGACCGAGGCGGTCGCGCCGGTGGAGCAGAAAGACCCGCTGGTGGTGAGCATCGACGGCACCGGCAAACTGTTTATCAACAAGGACGAAATCCAGCCGGACCTGCTGGAGTTCAACCTGCAGGCGGCCAAGGCCAAGGACCCCGATGTGCGGGTGCAACTGCAGGCGGATGATGGCGTGAACTACGGCGAAGTGGCGCGAGCCATGGCGTCTATCGAACGCGCGGGCATTACCAAGCTGTCGGTGATTACCGCTCGTTAAGTTACACAAGCCTCGACAAGTTTTTGGCCGTTTCCTTGGCAGGGTGCGGCCTTTTTTTTGCCTGCGATTCAATCCGCTACTTGAAATGCAATCCAAATGTGGGAGGGGGCTTGCCCCCGATTGCAGTATGTCAGCCAATCAATCTGTAACTGATACACCGCCATCGGGAGCAAGCTCCCTCCCACATTTTGAACTTCATTAATTTTGAATTTTTGGTTATTAATAAATAGCTTCTTATTCCTTAACGAATATAACACCCGTCCCTATACTGTTCAGCAACGTTAAACGCTGCAGGAGGGCACACCCATGCACAGCGAGTCGATTCGTTATCTGATCGTGCCGGGCTGGCAAGGATCGCCAGAAGATCATTGGCAAAGTCACTGGCAGGCCAGCCTGCCCAATAGCGCCCGCGTGGAGCAGGCCGACTGGCTGACGCCACGTCGAGAAGATTGGGTCGCTGCGCTGGCCGAGGCCATCGCAGCCGACAGCACGCCGGTGATCCTGATCGCCCATAGCCTGGGCTGCATCACGGTGGCGCATTGGGCGGCCACCGCGCCGGTGCACTTCCTGCGCCAGGTGCGCGGTGCCTTGCTGGTGGCCCCGGCCGATGTCGAACGGCCCGCCTGCTCACCTGCGTTGCGTAATTTTGCGCCGATCCCGACCGACCTGTTGCCGTTCCCCAGCCAGGTGGTCAGCTCCGACAACGACAGTGCTGTCAGCGCCCCGCGAGCCCTGGAATTGGCCCGCAACTGGGGCGCCGAAGCCGGCATTCTGTCGGGGGCGGGGCACATCAATGTGAAGTCCGGCCACCAGCGCTGGGAACAGGGGTTCGCCTACCTCTATCGCCTGCAAAGCCGCCTTGAGCATCACGCCCGGCGTACTGCCTGAATTTTTTCAACGCCCCGTCCCTTGAGTGGATTGGGGGCGGGAGCCTGCCATGAGTCTGCATGAAACCTACGGCCAGCCATTGCTGACCTTTCCCGACGCGGAAAAAAGCCCACTGAGCATCCGCGCCAAGGCGCTGGTGTTTGTCGACCCGCGTTCGCGGCAGCTGCGCGAAGACCTCGAAAGCCTCGCACCCCGTGCCTTGCCCGTGTTGATCCGCGGCGAGACCGGTAGCGGCAAGGAGTTGCTGGCGAGGCATATTCACCGGGGCAGCGACCGCACCGGTCTGTTTGTCTCGGTCAATTGCGGTGCGATCAGCCCGACCTATGCCGATGCCGAATTGTTCGGTTATGCCGCCGGCAGCCACAGTGGTTCGGCCAGCAGCCGGGCAGGGTGGTTCGGTTCGGCGAATGGCGGCACCTTGTACTTGGACGAGATCGGCGATTTACCGCTGCCGATCCAGGTGAAACTGTTGGCCGCGCTGGAAAACCACGAAGTCACCCGTGTCGGTGCCCATCAGCCGAGCCCGGTGGATGTGCGCCTGGTCGCCGCCACCAGCATCGACCTGGCCCAGGCCGTGGCGGCCGGCAAGTTCCATGAGCGCCTGTTCCACTATCTGAGCGAAGGTCGGTTGGATTTGCCGGCGCTGCGCGAGCGGGTCGGTGACATCTTGTCCCTGGCCGAATACTTCCTGGGCATCTACAGTCAGCGCCTGGACCTGCCGGTGCCGCTGATCAGCGATGCCGCGCAGCGTGTGCTGGAACACCACAGCTGGCCGGGCAATACCCGCGAGCTGGAAAACGTTATTCACTTTGCCCTGCTGGTCAGCAGTGGGGATGAGATTTTGCCCGAACATTTGAATCTGCCGGTGGCGGGTTCTGCGCTGGAACAGGTGCGGCGGATTTTCGAGCGCGCTAGCCCCGCCGAGCGGGAAACGTTAAGTAAATTCCTGCATGAACAAAATGGAATATCAACGTGAATAAAAGATATTGTTCGGGAATAAAAAATCTAGGTATTGTCCCTCCCACGCCGCGATAGCACTTCGCTGGCACACTACATAAAAAACGGTCGTCAGAGACGCCCCCGGAATTCCGATAAGGACACTGCATGAAAAAGGTTCTGTTGTTTACCGCACTGGCGGCTGCCCTGACTGCAAGCTTCGCCCAGGCCAACGAAAAACTGGTGGTGGCCGCCACGCCGATCCCGCACGCCGAGATCCTCGAACTGGTCAAGCCAACCCTCGCCAAAGAAGGCGTGGACCTGGAAATCAAAGTCTTCACCGACTACGTACAGCCAAACGTACAGGTTGCCGAGAAACGCCTGGACGCCAACTATTTCCAGACCCTGCCGTACCTGGAAAACTTCAACAAAGGCAAGGGCACCAACCTTGTGACAGTGGTCGGCGTGCACGTTGAACCGTTCGGCGGCTACTCGAAAAAGATCAAGAAAATTGAAGATCTGAAAGATGGCGCCACCGTGGCCATCCCCAACGAAGGTTCCAACAGCGGCCGTGCCCTGTTGCTGCTGCAGAAAGCCGGCGTGATCACCCTGAAAGACCCGACCAATGCCTTGGCCACGCCAAAAGACATCAAGGACAACCCCAAGCACCTGAAATTCAAGGAGCTGGAATCGGCCCTGCTGCCACGCGTGCTGGACCAGGTTGACCTGGACCTGATCAACACCAACTACGCCCTGGAAGCCGGCCTGAACCCGGCCAAGGATGCGCTGATCATCGAAGACGCCAAGTCGCCGTACGTGAACTTCCTGGTGGCTCGCCCGGACAACAAGGACAGCGATGCGATCCAGAAGCTGTCCAAGGCCCTGACCAGCCCGGAAGTCAAAGCCTTCATCGAGAAGAAGTACAACGGTGCGGTAGTGCCTGCGTTCTGATGTAACCCAAACCCCCTTCAAGGTTTGAACGCCGACGGCTTATATAGCGTCGGCGTTTTTTATGCCCGGAATTTGGAATGCAATCCAAATGTGGGAGGGGGCTTGCCCCCGATAGCAGTGGTTCAGTCAGCACATTTTTTCTGTGCCACCACCATCGGGGGCAAGCCCCCTCCCACATTTGATCCGCTTTGATCTAGAGAGCTCTGCTATTGATCGCCCTGCGCAACGCCATCAACCACTTCACCAACTCCTGCGGATCCATCGGTTTCACTTCCTTCATGGTTCGATCCCTCGAATCTCAGACCTCCAAACCATAGCCCTCACCCGCCAAACCCGCGAATCCGGCGGTTATCTTTTTGGGTGATATCAATATGCTATTTGGGTATTTAAACTTTGATTTTTATACCTTTAAAGTTCGCGCTACCCGGCGTTACCCACACCGGATCGGATTGCGCTCGCTGCACTACCCGTGCGGCGTCATGGACTGGAAATGACCTTCGATTTCGCTTTTATCCTCAGCACCCTGCCGGCGTTCCTGAAGGCCGTGGGGGTGACGCTGCAAGTGGGCCTGATCGCCATTGCCACCTCCCTGCTGGTGGCGCTGATCAACGCCGCGCTGCTGGTGTTTCGCACACCTTACCTGTCGCGCCTGGTGGCGCTGTATGTGGAGCTGGCGCGTAACACGCCGCTGCTGATCCAGCTGTTTTTCGTGTACTTCGCGCTACCGGCCCTGGGCTTCAATATTTCCGGGTTCTGGGCGGCGATCATCACCATGACCTTCCTCGGCGGCGCCTACCTCACCGAAGTGCTGCGCGCCGGTGTGGAAGCGGTGCCGCTGGCGCAGATCGAGTCGGGCAAGTCCATCGGCCTGTCCGACTGGCAACTGCTGCGCCACGTGATCCTGCCCCAGGCCGGCATCCTCAGCCTGCCAGCGCTATTCGCCAATTTCATCTTCCTGCTCAAAGAGACCACCGTGGTCTCCGCCGTGGCGGTGCCGGAGATTCTCTACACCACCAAGAGCTACATAGCGCTCTACTACAAGACCTACGAAATGCTCGCCGTGCTGACGCTGATTTGCGTGTTGCTGTTCTTGCCGCTGTCGCTGCTGCTCAGCCGCCTGGAAAGGAGGCTCCAGCATGGCCAGTTCGGGTCTTGAGTTGCTGTGGGTGTCGTTGCCGCAACTGGGCAAGGGCGCTGCGCAAACCCTGTCGATTTCGTTCTTGAGCATCGCCTTCAGCACCGTCGGCGGCGTGCTGTACGGCGTACTGCGCACCTTGAACAACCGCCTGATCAACGGCGTGCTGCGGGTGTACCTGGAATTGTTCCGCGCGATCCCGGTGCTGGTGTGGCTGTACCTGGTGTTTTTCGGCTTGCCGATTTTCTTTGGTTTGAGCATTCCGAGCTTCTGGTGCGCGGTGTTGGTGCTGTCGCTGTGGGGCGCCAGCGAAGTGGGCGAGGTGGTGCGCGGCGCGTTGCATTCGCTGCCCCGTGGCCAGCGTGAAGCGGGCTTGTCGATTGGCCTGTCCGACCCGCAGCTGTACGGCTACGTGCTGCTGCCGCAAGCGCTCAAGCGCATGACGCCGCCGACCATCAATGTCTACACGCGCATTATCAAGACCAGTTCCCTCGCGGTGCTGATCGGTGTGGTGGACGTGATCAAGGTCGGCCAGCAAATCATCGAACGCACCTACGAGTCCGTGTTGATCTACGGCGTGCTGTTCCTGTTTTTCTTCTTTATCTGCTACCCGTTGTCGGCTGCCTCCAAGGTGCTGGAACGGCGCTGGGGCCAGGCATGAACGCATTGATCGAGTTCCAGGATTTCAACAAATTCTTTGGCGAGGCGCAGGTGCTCAAGGGCATCGACCTGAGCGTGCAAAGCGGTGAAGTGGTGGTGATTCTCGGCCCCAGCGGTTGCGGCAAAAGCACCTTGCTGCGTTGCCTCAATGGGCTGGAAGTCGCGCACAGCGGCAGCCTGCGTTTCGCCGGCAAAGAGCTGTTGGACAAACATACCGACTGGCGCCAGGTGCGTCAGGACGTGGGCATGGTGTTCCAGAGCTACCACCTGTTCCCACACATGAGCGTGCTCGACAACATCCTGCTCGGCCCGCTGAAAGTGCAAAAACGCGACCCCCGTGAAGCCCGCGAACAGGCGGAAAAATTGCTGGCCCGCGTCGGCCTGGCGGACAAGCGCGATGCCTTCCCGCGCCAGCTCTCCGGCGGCCAGCAACAACGCATCGCCATCGTCCGTTCGCTGTGCATGAACCCCCAGGTCATGCTGTTTGACGAAGTCACCGCAGCCCTCGACCCGGAGATGGTCAAGGAGGTGCTGGAAGTGATCCAGGGCCTGGCCCGCGATGGCATGACCCTGCTGATCGTCACCCACGAAATGGCCTTCGCCCGCGCCGTCGCCGACCGCGTGGTGTTCATGGAGGCCGGTCGCATCCTCGAACACAACACCCCCGAGGCATTCTTTACGAACCCGCAAACCGCACGCGCGCAGCAGTTCCTGGAGAAGTTCTCCTTTGTTTCAACACTGCCCAAGAAAACCCAGGAACTGGAGCTGATATGAAAAAACTACTGCTGCCACTGTTTGCCGTCGCCCTGCTCGCCGGCTGCGATAAAAAGGCCGAAGAGCCTGCAAAACCGGTTGCCGCCGCAAGCTACCTCGACAAGATCAAGGCGCGCGACAAGCTGATCGTGGGTGTATTCACCGACAAGCCGCCCTTTGGTTTCGTCAACGAAGCCGGGCGCTACGTCGGTTTCGATACCGACATCGGCCGCCAATTCGCCAAGGACCTGCTGGGCGATGAAAACAAAGTCGAATTCGTCGCCGTCGAACCGGCCAGCCGCATCCCGTTCCTGCAAAGCGACAAGGTCGACCTGATCCTCGCCAACATGACCGTAACGCCCGAGCGCAAGGAAGCGGTGGACTTCACCAACCCCAACCTGAAAGTCGCGGTACAGGCCCTGGTGCCCAACGACAGCGCGGTGAAAAGCCTGGATGACCTGGCGACCCGCACCACCATCGTTACCACCGGCACCACGGCTGATATCTGGCTGACCAAGAACCACCCGGACTGGAAACTGCTCAAGTTCGAGAAAAACTCCGAGTCGCTGCAAGCGTTGTCCGCCGGCCGTGGCGACGCCTACGCCCAGGACAACCTGGTGCTGTTCAGCTGGGCCAAGCAGAACCCGGGCTACCGCGTGCTGGAAGAGAAGCTCGGTGATGAAGCGCCCATCGCGCCGGCGGTGAAGAAAGGCAACATCGAACTGCGCGACTGGGTGAATGCCGAGTTGGCGAAGCTGGGCGAGGAGAAGTTTTTGCTCAAGCTGTATGACCAGTATGTGCGTAAAGAACTGAGCGATGACACCAAGCCTGAAAGCGTGATTGTTGAAGGCGGGAAGTGGCAGGGCTGATACCGCTATCGGGGGCAAGTCGCACCGCCCCTCCCACACTTGAATATATTCACAGATCAATAATGTGGGAGGGGCGGTGCGACGATTCGACTTGCCCCCGCTGAGGCCAGCACAGCCACCGCCTACTCCGGCCAATGCCAAGCCGACGCATCCAGAATCCCCTGCCCGTCAATCCGGGTTTCCCCCAGCACCTTGTTCGCCGGCAAACCGGTAATTGGCCACCGCGTGGGTCTTGAGCATGGGCATCCAGTCGCCTTGGGAACCATTGGAGTATGGGAGCCTCCATGCAGATAAGGAACCCTGAACTAAGCTCACAGTCGCATACACACTGGCACGTCGGCATCACGCAAAAGGAGCCTGCATGGGCGCTCGCATTTCCACCTGTATTTTCGGCCTTGGCCTACTGGCGCTGTTGAGCGGCTGTGGCGAGGACAAGGCTGAACCCAAGGCCCATTCGCGGGTGTTCGTGCAGACCGTGCAGCCGGCGGATTTCGCGGCGGCGGTCACGCTGACCGGGGATATCCAGGCTCGGGTGCAAACCGATCTGTCCTTCCGCGTGGGCGGCAAAATCATCCAACGCATGGTGGATGTGGGCGACCGCGTGACCGCCAGGCAAGTGCTGGCCAAGCTCGACCCCAAGGACTTGCAGACCAACGTCGATTCCGCGCAGGCCCAGGTCGTGGCCGAACAGGCGCGGGTCAAGCAGACCGCCGCCGCCTTCGTGCGCCAGGAAAAACTCTTGCCCAAGGGCTACACCAGCCGCAGCGAATACGATTCCGCCCAGGCCGCGTTACGCAGCAGCCAGAGCGCCCTGGCTGCCGCCCAGGCTCAACTGGCCAACGCCCGCGAGCAACTCGGCTACACCGCGCTGATCGCCGAAGCGCCTGGGGTGATTACCGCACGCCAGGCCGAAGTCGGCCAGGTGGTACAGGCCACCGTACCGATTTTCAGCCTGGCGCGCGATGGCGAGCGTGATGCGGTGTTCAACGTCTATGAGTCCCTGCTGGTGGAGCCGCCGCCCGATGCGCCGATCACCGTCAGCCTGCTGGATAACCCCAGCATCAAGGCCGTGGGTAAGGTCCGTGAGGTCACCCCCGCCGTGGCCGCCAACACCGGCACTGTGCAGGTGAAAATCGCCCTGCAGGCCTTACCCAAAGGCATGGAGCTGGGCTCGGTGGTAAGCGCCACCGCCAATGGCCCGGCGAAGGCCAGTATCGAATTGCCGTGGGCCGCGCTGACCAAAGACCTCAGCGAACCCGCTGTGTGGTTGGTCGACGGCGACGGCAAGGCGCAATTGCACAAAGTCACCGTGGCGCGTTACCTCACTGGCAAAGTCATCATTGGCGACGGCCTCAAGGGCGGCGAAAAAGTTGTGGTCGCCGGCGGGCAATTGCTGCATCCCGGCATGATTGTCGAGATCGCCCAGCCAGGAGCGCAGCCATGAAACGCCTCACGGGGATACTCGCCGCCAGCCTGCTGCTGGTGGCCTGCTCCAAGGAAGAACCGCCGCCCGAGCCCGTGCGCCCGGTCCTGTCCATGGAAGTGAAGTCGCAAGACCAGGAAAACCTCGGTCGCTTCGCCGGCACCATCCAGGCGCGCTACGAAAGTAATTTAGGCTTCCGCGTACCCGGCCGCATTGCCCGCCGCGCGGTGGACGTGGGCGCCGAGGTGGAGAAGGGCGCCTTGCTCGCCGTCCTCGACCCCACCGACCAACAGAACCAACTGCGCTCGGCCCAGGGCGACCTGGCCCGCGTGCAGGCGCAATACATCAACGCCCAGGCCAATGCGCGCCGCCAGCAGGAGCTGTTCAACCGTGGCGTCGGCGCCCAGGCCCAGCTGGATATCGCCCAGACCGACCTGAAGACCACCCAGGCCTCGCTCGATCAGGCCCAGGCCTCCGTCAATCAAGCCAAGGACCAGCTCAACTACGCCGAACTGCGCACTGACCACGCCGGTATCGTCACCGCCTGGAATGCCGAGGCCGGCCAGGTGGTCAGTGCCGGCCAGCAGGTCGTCACCCTGGCGCGCCCGGATATCAAGGAAGCCGTGATCGACCTGCCCGCCGGCCTCGCCGAGCGCTTGCCACCGGACGTGGTGTTCCTGGTTGCCGGGCAGCTCGACCCCAGCGTGCATACCACCGCTATCGTGCGCGAGATCGAACCCCAGGCCCAAAGCGCCACGCGCACCCGACGTGCGCGCCTGACCCTGGCCGACACGCCGCCCGCGTTCCGCCTGGGCACGGCGATCAGCGTAACATTGAGCACCGCCATCGCCCCGCGCATCGAAGTGCCCTTGAGCGCCTTGCAGGACGTCAACGGCAAGACCCGCATCTGGCTGCTCGACACCCAGAGCCAGACGGTACAACCGCGTGATATCACGGTGATCAGCCGCGATGCCGACAGCGCCTTGCTCAACGGCGGCGTCAAACCTGGCGAGCGCATCGTCACCGCCGGCGTCAACAGCCTGAAACCTGGGCAAAAAGTCAAAATCGACGAGGACAGCCCGCGATGAAAGGGAGCTTCAACTTATCCGACTGGGCCCTCAAGCATCAGTCCTTCGTCTGGTACCTGATGTTCGTCGCGCTGCTGATGGGCGTGTTTTCGTACATGAACCTGGGCCGTGAGGAAGACCCTTCCTTCACCATCAAGACCATGGTGATCCAGACCCGCTGGCCGGGCGCGACCCAGGAAGAAACCCTCAAGCAGGTCACCGACCGCATCGAGAAAAAGCTTGAAGAGCTCGATTCCCTCGACTACGTGAAAAGCTACACCCGGCCGGGCGAGTCCACGGTATTCGTGTTCCTCAAGGACACCACCAGCGCCAAGGACATCCCCCATATCTGGTACCTGGTACACAAGAAGATCGACGACATTCGTGGCAGCTTCCCACCGGGTTTGCAGGGGCCGTCGTTCAACGATGAGTTCGGTGATGTATTTGGCTCGGTGTACGCCTTTACCGGCGATGGCCTGTCGATGCGCCAGTTGCGTGACTACGTGGAGCAGGTGCGCGGCGAGATCCGCTCGGTGCCGGGGTTGGGCAAGGTCGAGATGATCGGCCAGCAGGATGAAGTGATTTACCTGAACTTCTCCACGCGCAAACTGGCGGCGCTGGGGATTGACCAGCGCCAGGTGGTGCAGAGCCTGCAATCGCAGAACGCGGTGACGCCGGCCGGGGTGATCGAGGCCGGGCCGGAGCGGATTTCGGTGCGCACCTCGGGGCAGTTCGCCTCGGAGAAGGACCTGGCCAACGTCAATCTGCGGCTCAATGACCGTTTCTATCGCCTGGCGGATATCGCGGACATCAGCCGGGGTTATGTGGACCCGGCGCGGCCGATGTTCCGGTTCAACGGCAAGCCGGCCATCGGTCTGGCGATTGCCATGCAGAAGGGCGGCAATATCCAGTCGTTCGGCAAGGCCCTGCACGAGCGCATGGACGAACTCACCGCCGACCTGCCAGTGGGCGTCGGCGTGCACAAGGTGTCCGACCAGGCGGAAGTGGTGGAAGAGGCGGTCGGCGGTTTTACCAGTGCCTTGTTTGAGGCCGTCATCATCGTGCTGGTGGTGAGCTTTATCAGCCTCGGCATGCGCGCCGGACTGGTGGTGGCGTGCTCGATTCCGTTGGTGCTGGCCCTGGTGTTCGTGTTCATGGAATACAGCGGCATCACCATGCAGCGTGTGTCGCTCGGCGCGCTGATCATTGCCCTCGGCCTGTTGGTGGACGACGCGATGATCACCGTCGAGATGATGATCACACGCCTGGAAAAAGGCGAGACCAAGGAGCAGGCGGCGACCTACGCCTACACCTCCACGGCGTTCCCCATGCTCACCGGTACGCTGGTGACCGTCGCGGGGTTCGTGCCGATCGGCCTCAACGCCAGCTCGGCGGGCGAGTACACCTTTACCCTGTTTGCGGTGATAGCCGTGGCGATGCTGGTGTCGTGGGTGGTGGCGGTGCTGTTTGCGCCGGTGATCGGCGTGCATATCCTGAGCGCCAACGTCAAACCTCACAACGCAGAGCCGGGGCGGATTGGACGGGCTTTCAATGGCGGCATGCTGTGGGCCATGCGTAACCGCTGGTGGGCGATTGGCATCACCGTGGCGCTGTTCGCGGCGTCGGTGTTTTCCATGCAGTTCGTGCAGAACCAGTTCTTCCCCTCGTCGGACCGCCCGGAAATCCTCGTCGACCTCAACCTGCCGCAAAACGCCTCGATCAACGAGACGCGCAAGGCCGTCGACCGCCTGGAAGCGATCATCAAGGACGACCCGGACATTGCCCGCTGGAGCACGTACATCGGCCAGGGCGCGATCCGTTTCTACCTGCCCCTCGACCAGCAACTGGAAAACCCCTACTACGCGCAGTTGGTCATCGTGAGCAAGGGCCTGGAAGAGCGTGGCGAGTTGATCGCGCGCCTGCAAAAGCGCCTGCGTGATGATTTCGTCGGGATCGGCAGCTACGTGCAGCCGCTGGAAATGGGCCCGCCAGTGGGCCGGCCGATTCAGTATCGCGTGTCGGGCAAAGACACCGACCAGGTGCGCAAGCACGCCATCGAACTGGCGACCTTGCTGGACAAGAACACTCACCTGGGCGAGATCATCTACGACTGGAACGAGCCGGGCAAAGTGCTGCGCATCGACATCGCCCAGGACAAGGCGCGCCAACTGGGGCTGTCGTCGGAAGACGTGGCGCAGTTGATGAACAGCGTGGTCAGCGGCGCTTCGGTGACCCAGGTGCATGACGATATCTACCTGATCAACGTGGTGGGTCGTGCCGAAGACGCTGAGCGCGGTACGCCGGAAACCTTGCAGAACCTGCAGATCGTCACGCCCAACGGTACGTCGATTCCGCTGCTGGCCTTCGCCACTGTGCGTTACGAGCTGGAGCAGCCGCTGGTATGGCGTCGCGACCGCAAGCCGACCATCACCATCAAGGCTTCGGTGCGCGATGAGATGCAGCCGACGGACCTGGTCAAGCAGCTCAAGCCGGAAATCGACAAGTTCAGCGCTGGCCTGCCGGTGGGCTACAAGGTCGCTACCGGCGGCACCGTGGAAGAAAGCGGCAAGGCCCAGGGGCCGATTGCCAGCGTGGTGCCGTTGATGCTGTTTCTCATGGCGACGTTCCTGATGATCCAGCTGCACAGCGTGCAGAAGATGTTCCTGGTGGCCAGTGTCGCGCCGCTCGGGTTGATCGGTGTGGTGCTGGCGTTGATCCCTACGGGCACGCCCATGGGTTTCGTGGCGATCCTCGGCATCCTGGCGTTGATCGGCATCATCATCCGTAACTCAGTGATCCTGGTGACGCAGATTCATGAGTATGAGGTGGCCGGCTATACGCCGTGGGATGCGGTGGTGGAAGCCACCGAGCATCGGCGCCGGCCGATCCTGCTCACGGCGGCGGCGGCGAGCCTGGGCATGATCCCGATTGCCCGTGAGGTGTTCTGGGGGCCGATGGCCTACGCGATGATCGGCGGGATCATCATCGCGACTTTGTTAACACTTTTGTTTTTGCCTGCGCTTTATGTGGCTTGGTACAAGATCCGGGAGCCCAAACCAGAGCAGAGCTGAACATGCCTCACTCCCTGCGCCACGGTCTGTTGATTTGCACACTGTTGCTGTCACCCATGGCTTTTGCCAGCACCGTATTGGAAAACCTCCTGTGGCGGGTCGAACTCGACCCGGCCACCCTCGCCATCCGCGTGACGCCCCACGGGCAGGCGACGGTACAAGCTTCCAGCGGCTTGCCGGCGCGTGCCGTCAGCCAGCTTGTGCGGAGCGATCAACAGGCCAGTTGGCAGTGGGATGACGGCGCCTTCCGGGTGAGCGCCAGTCTTGAACAGCGCGACCTCAAGTTGACCCTGCGCGCGCGTGGGCCTGGCGAGCTACCTATCCTTCAGCAACCCGCCAGCGCCCTGGGCAACGGGCTGATGTGGCCGTTGGCCGAAGGGCATTACGTGCCCGCCGACAACGCTGTATGGAGCGCGTTTTTGCAGGAACAAGGTGATCTCAACACCACCCAGGACCTCAGCCTGCCGCTGTGGGGCCTGGACCACGGGCGCTTCACCTTGAACTGGTTGCTGACCAACCCCTACAACAATCGCCTGCGCTGGCAGGAAGGGATGGCGCTGTCCGTGGCCCATGAGTTCACCGCGCTCGACCCTGATGCGCCGATGACCCTGCTGTTGCACCTGGGGGAGGCCGATCCCTTGGCCGGCGCCAAGCGCTACCGCCAATGGCTGGTGGAGCAAGGGCGTTATGAAGCGCTGGCGGAAAAACTGCGGCAGACACCCGAGGCCGAGAAGTTGCTGGGTGCCAGCCATGTCTACCTGTGGGGTAATGACCTGCTGGCGCTGGAGGATGTGCATGACTGGCCGTTGTTGCTCAAGCGCCTGCGTGGCCATGAACTCAAAGGCTTGCTCGACAAGGAGTCGACAAAGATCCTGGGGCAGGCGACGGCCTTGAATCGCTATGAGCAGACCGCGCTGCTGCGGGGGCTGAATGCGGCAATCAACAGCAAGGCCCGGCAGAGTTGGCAGGTGCAAGAGCCGGATATGACGCGCCTCGCTGCACGTTATGGTGAGCTGCGCAGCGAGTTGGCCGTCGCGTTCGCCGGTGCGCTGAGCGACAACCCCCAAGCCTGGGGCAGCCGGGCGATCCAGTCGCTGCGTGATACAGGTCTTTCACGCTTGCTGCTGACCCTGGGCGAAGGCTGGGAGGGCGGCCTGTGGCACCCCGAGGCGATCCGCGCCGGGGTTGAGGCGGGTTACCTGATGGCGCCCTACGATTCCTATGAAACCGCGTTGTCTGCCACGGAAAATCCGGATTGGACCACCGCCCACCTGGGCAGCAGGGCTTACCGCGACTGCGCGATTATGTTGAAGGGTGGCACGCTGAAAACCGGCTTCCAGCAGTCCGGTCACTACACCGACCCACGTTGCGTGCGGCCTTTGCTCGAAGCCCGTGTGAAGGCCGTGCAGGCCAAGGCCGGTTTCAACGCCTGGTTCCTCGATGCCTATGCCACCAGCATGGTGTTCGACAGCTACCGCGACGGCGCCGGGATGACCCAGGCGCAAAACGCCGAGGGCAATATCGACGCCTCGCGCTGGCTCAACACGGTGCTCAAATTGCCAACCGGTTCCGAAGACGGCAACGCCATCACCGCCCAAGGCATTCTGTTCGCCCATGGCATGCAGACGCCGGTGATTGGCTGGGGTGACCAGGCCATGACCCAGGACAAGCAATCGCCTTACTACGTGGGCAATTGGTACCCGCCGGAGCAGCCGACGGTGTTCTTCAAGCCGGTGCCGCTCAAAGAGCCGTTTCGTACGATCTACTTTGAGCCGAGCATGCGGCTGCCGTTGTACCAGGCGGTGTTCCACGGCTCGGTGATCACCACACACCACTGGCTGTTCGACAGTCTCAAACTGAGCAATGTGCGGGTCGAGAATGAGCTGACGCAACTGCTCTACAACGTGCCGCCGCTGTATCACCTGAGTGCCTCGACCGTTAAGCAGCGGCTGCCGGTGATCCAGCGGCAGGATCGGTTCTTCCGGCCGCTGCACCAGCGTTTGGCGACCCAGGCGATGACGGATTTTCGTTGGCTGACGGCGGACAGGCAGGTGCAGCAAACCACCTTTGCCGATGGCACGCGGTTGGTGGCGAATTTTGCTGTCGAGGAAAAGGAGGGCTATGCCGGGCGCAGTGTGACTGCATATGGGGTGGGTGAAAAACCGCTGGTGTATCGGGTGGAGTAAGGCTGCCTCAGCAGGCGTCATCGGGGGCAAGCCCCCTCCCACATGTTGACTGTATTCACACATCAAACTGTGGGAGTGGGCTTGCCCCCGATGGCGTCAGACCAGGCAACGAAAATCTACCGCTTGCGCCACACACTCGCCAACCAGGGCTGTTGCGCCCTGGGCAAACCTGCCGGCCGGTAGTAATGCTCCAACTCCACAAACCCGGCTTGCGTCAGGAGTGTTTGCCACGCCGCCAGGTCGTGATAAGACCCGTACCGTGGCCCATTCCAGCCTTCCTGGTTGTCACCCCGAGGGTTGGAACTGAACAACACGCCGCCCGCCTTCAAAGCCCCATGCAATTGCTTGAGCACACGTGGCAGTTCCTGCTTGGGGATATGAAACAACACCGCGTTGGCGAAGATCCCGTCAAAGCGCTCGACAGGCAGGTCGAGCTTGAGGAAATCCTGCTGCAACACCTCGCAGCCACTGTCCTCCCGCGCCATCTGCGCAAACCGCTCCGAGCCGTCGAGCCCCACCGCGATATGGCCCATGCGGGTAAAGGTCTGCAAGTCACGCCCTGGGCCGCAGCCGAAATCCAGCACAGTAAACGGTGCCGGACCCTGGATATGCCGCAGCAGGGCATCGATGTTCTGGCTCACATCGTGATCGCGGGTGCCTTCACGGAAGTCCTCGGCCACTTTGTTGTAGTGGCCGAGGGTGGCGGAGGTGATCTGCTTAAGGTCGTCGGGTTTGAGTGTCATGACGGGTAATACCGGGCGTCTTCGATGACCCGACTATACCTCACCTCTTATTGAGCCCCCGCGCCAGGCGATCCCCACCCACCTGAATCACCGCCACCAGAATCACCAGCAGTACGATCACCGTGAGCATGATCTGCGTATCAAAGCGCTGATACCCATAACGGTACGCAATATCCCCCAAGCCCCCCGCACCAATCGCGCCGGCCATGGCCGATGAGTTGATCATGGTCACCAGCGTGATGGTGAAGCCGCCGACGATCCCCGGCAGCGCTTCCGGCAACAGCACGTGCCAGATGATGTGCCAGCGGCGGCAGCCCATGGCTTGTGCGGCTTCGATCAGGCCGTGGTCGACTTCGCGCAGGCTCACTTCGGCAATGCGTGCAAAGAACGGCGTGGCGGCGATGGTCAAGGGTACGACCGCTGCCCATACGCCGTAGGTGGTGCCGACGATCAGCCGAGTGAACGGGATCAGCGCCACCATCAGGATCAGGAACGGAATCGAGCGGAACAGATTGACGAACGCCCCCAGCACGCGGTTCAGCGCCGGGGCTTGGTAGATGCCGCCTTTGTCGCTGGTCACCAGGAACACCGCCAGCGGGATGCCCACCAGCAGCGCGATCAGCGATGACACGCCGACCATCAACAAGGTGTCGATGGCGCCTTGTACCAAACGATCAAACCACATAGCCCAGCACCTCTGTGTGTTGTGCCCAATTCCCGGCTCGTTTGCGCAGTTCTTCGGCGCTGTGGGGCGAGCCGTTTACCGCCAGCAGCAATTGCCCCAGGGCATGCCCCTGGATGCGTTCCACGCCGCCTTGCAAAAGGCGCACGCGACCGCCGAGTGCGCTGAACAGGGCAGCGAGGTCGGGTTCGTCGGTGTCGCCGCCGGTGAATTGCAAACGCAGCACCAGCGCCGCGTCCGCCGACGCTGGTGTGGCCTGCAGGCGGCTTTGCAACTCGTCCGGCAGCCCGTGTTGCAGGGGGGCCAGCAGGGTTTTGCTGACTTCATGCTGCGGGTTGCCGAACACGTGCCACACCGGGCCTTGCTCGACGATGCGCCCATGTTCCAGCACCACCACGCGGTCGCAGATTTCGCGGATCACCGCCATCTCGTGGGTGATCAGCACGATGGTCAAACCCAGGCGCCGGTTGATTTCGCGCAGCAGGCCTAGGATCGATTGGGTCGTCTCCGGGTCGAGGGCCGAGGTGGCCTCGTCGCACAGCAGGATCTCGGGGTCGTGCACCAGCGAACGGGCAATGCCCACCCGTTGTTTCTGCCCGCCGGACAGCTGCGCCGGGTAAGACGTGTGCTTGTCCTGCAACCCCACCAGTTCCAGCAGCTCGCGTACTTTTTGCTCGCGCTGCTGCTTCGGCACGCCCGCCACTTTCAACGGCAACTCGACGTTCTGCCACACCGTTTTGGCCGACATCAGGTTGAAGTGCTGGAAGATCATGCCGATGCGTCGACGCAGGGCCACCAGACGGTCTTCATCAAACTCACCGATGTCCACCTGATCGATCAGCACCCGCCCGCTGCTGGGTTGTTCCAGGCGATTGATGGTGCGGATCAGCGATGACTTGCCGGCGCCGCTGCGGCCAATGATGCCGAACACTTCACCGCGCTGGATCGCCAGGTCGATGCCTTGCAACGCATGCACCGTGCCGTCGTAGGTCTTGCCCAGGTTGATGAAACGCACATGCGCGCGATTGAGGTTCGGGTGCAATTCGCTCTGCTCGGCGTCCCTGGGCGGCAGGCCCAGGTCGCGCAGTTGGGCATGGGCGGCGGTCATTTTTTATCTTCCCAGCCGACTTGGTAGAGCTTGCCGAGGGATTTATCCAAGGCGGCACGCACCACCGGCGAATGCTGGTAGATATCCACAAACTTGATCACCCGTGGGTCGGTCTTGCTTTTGGGCTGGATCACGAACTGGATCACGTACTCCGGATGGTCGAGGCCGTCGAACAGCAGCGCCGACTCGGCATCGAAGGTCTTGGACAGGCGGATATACGCCGGGTAGCCCTGCACCAGGTCGGCATCGTCATAGGCGCGCACCAGTTGCACCGCTTCGACCTGCAGGATCTTGATCTTCTTCGGGTTGGAAACGATGTCCTCTTCGGTGGCCTTGTAGCCCACGCCCGGCTTGAGCGTGATCAGCCCCGCCTTGGCCAGCAGTTGCAGGCCACGACCGCTGTTGATCGGGTCGTTGGCAATCGCCACGCTGGCGCCCTGGGGCAGGTCGTTGATGCTTTTGTACTTCTTGGAATACAGCCCGACGTTGTTGATGATGCCCGGCGCATAAGGCACCAGGTCAAAACCGGCGGCGGCCTTGGCGTTTTCCAGGAACGGGATGTGCTGGAAATAGTTCACGTCGATATCGCCGGCAGCCAGGCTGACGTTGGGTGCGATCCAGTCGGTGAACTCCACCAGCTCGACTTTGAGGCCTTGCTTGCCGGCTTCGGCTACAGCGGCTTCCAGAGGAATCGCAAAGGCGGCGGTGGTGCCGATCTTCAACGGCGCATCGGCGGCGAATACCGCTCAGCTGAACAGTCCGAATGCCAGGGCCAGTGCTTTGACTGGATGAGTGAGCAGTGTCTTTTTCATTGGGTATTTCCAGTCAGAGAAGCAATTTGTCGGTAGGTGGAACCGGTGTGTTGTTCGGGTAGGCGGGCGCTGCCCTGGAAGACTTTTTCCCGCAGCGTTCCCTGTTCATATTCAGTTTTGTACGACCCGCGCTTTTGCAGCTCCGGCACCACCAGGTCGATGAAGTCCACATAGCTTTCCGGCGTGACGATGCGCGTGAGGTTGAAGCCATCCAGGCCGGTCTCGCTGATCCACGATTCCAGCTCGTCGGCGACCTGTCCGGGCGAGCCGACCAGGGTGATGTAGCGCCCGCCCAGGGCGTGCTGTTCCAGCAATTTGCGTCGGGTCCAGTCGTTGTTCTGCAGGTTCTTGGTGGCCGACTGGATCGCGTTGCTCTTCACGTACTGGATCGGCTCGTCCAGTTCGTATTGGGCAAAGTCGATGGCGGTGGATGCCGAGAAATGCGCCACGCCGGCTTCCGGGCTGGCGTAGCTGAGGTACTCGGCGTGTTTGGCCCAGGCCAACGCTTCTGTGGCACCCACGATCACGTTGAGGCCCATGAACACCTTGATGTCATCCGGGTTGCGCCCGGCCTCGACCGCGCTGGCGCGCACCTTGTCCACCTGGACCTTGGTCGCCGCCTTGTTCTGGCCGCTGATGAATACGCACTCGGCATGGCGCCCGGCGAACAGCAACCCGCGCTCCGAACTGCCGGCCTGGAACAGCACCGGCGTACGTTGTGGAGAGGGCTCGCACAGGTGATACCCGTCCACCTGGTAAAACTCACCCTGGTGCTCGACCTTGTGCACCTTGCCCGGCTGCGCATACACCCGCGCCTTGGGGTCGTTGAGCACCGCGCCGTCTTCCCAGCTGCCTTCCCAGAGTTTGTAGAGCACCTCCAGGTATTCATCGGCCTGGTCGTAGCGGCGGTCATGCTCGACTTGTTCAGTGAGGCCCATGGCCTTGGCGGCGCTGTCGAGGTAGCCGGTGACGATGTTCCAACCCACACGGCCACGGCTCAGGTGGTCCAGCGTGGACATGCGCCGGGCGAACAAATACGGCGGCTCGTAGGTGAGGTTGGCGGTGAGGCCGAAGCCGAGGTTTCTGGTGACGGCGGCCATGGCTGAGACCAACAGCAACGGATCATTCACCGGCAGTTGGATCGACTCTTTGAGCGGCACATCAATCGAGTTCTGGTACACGTCGTACACACCGACGATATCGGCGATGAACAAACCGTCGAACAGCCCGCGCTCCAGGGTTTGCGCCAGCTCGGTCCAGTACTCGATCGTCTTGTACTGGGTCGAAGTGTCCCGTGGATGCGTCCACAGGCCGTGGTTGATATGCCCGATGCAGTTCATGTTGAAGGCATTGAGCAGGATTTTTTTCTTCGCCATCAAATGGTCCCCCGCAGTGGCGGGTTTTCATCATTCAGGTAGTAATTACCCACCGCGTGGTACTTCCACCGCACCGGGTCGTGCAGGGTGTGCACCCGGGCGTTGCGCCAGTGACGGTCCAAGCCATGTTCAGCCAGGGTCGCCTGGCTGCCGGCCAGTTCGAACAGGGTGCTGCCGGCGGCCAGGGAAATTTCGGTGCTCAAGGCGCGTACTTCCGCGACGGCAATCGAGGCGGCAGCGACGGTCTCGGCGTTGCTGTCGGCCTGGGCGCGGTCCAGGTATTCGCCCGAGCGCTCCAACAGCGCCTCGGCGGCGTGCAGGCGGATGCTCAAGTGGCCGAAGCTTTTCAGGGTCAGTGGGTCTTCAGTGGCCTTGTCGTTGCCGGAGTCGATCCATGGGCGGGTCTTGGTGCGTACAAAGTGCAGCGCATCTTCAAAGGCCGCACGGGCGATCCCGGTGTCGATGGCAGCGTGAAGGATCTGGGCCAGCGGGCCGACGGTGGTCGGGCGTTCGAAGGCGCTCTGGAACGGGATCACGTCCTGCGCGGCCACCCACACGTTATCGAACACCACCGAACCGCTGCCGGTGGTGCGCTGGCCGAAGCCGCTCCAGTCGTCGATCACGCTCAGGCCTTCGCTGTCGCGTGGCACAAAGGCCAGTTGCTGCACGCCGTGTTCATCCACCACCGAAGTGGGGATGCGCTGGGCGTAGATCGCGCCGGTGGAATAGAACTTGCGGCCGCTGATACGGAAACCGTCACCGTCGCGGGTGATTTTGGTGACGCGGTCATGGGCGGTCTTGGTGCCCAGTTCCGCCAGGGCGTTGCCGAAGCGCTGGCCGGCGAGTACCTCGGTGTACAGGCGTTTTTGCTGTGCCGGGCTGCCGTTTACGCGCAGCACTTCCAGGGCGTAGAAATGGTTTTGCGGGATCTGGCCCAGGGATGCATCGGCCTGGGCTATCAAGGCAATGACCTTGGCCAGGGTGACATTGGATACGCCCGCGCCGCCGTATGCCTTCGGCACGCTGATGCCCCACAGGCCGGAGCGCGAGAACGCATCCAGCTCGGGCAAGGGCAGGCGGCGCTCGCGGTCGCGCTGGGCGCTGTCGCGGCGAAAGTCTTCGGCCAGGTCGCTGGCGACAACAAGGGCTTGTTCGTCGCTGGTGATGACCGCGACGGGATGAGAGAAAGTCATGATGTTCTCCAGATGTCTGGTCGGTCAGATCCAGGAATGGCGAGCCGGCAAGGTACCGTTCAAGCGATAGGCGCCGATGGCGTGATACTTCCAGCGCACCGGGTCGTGCAGCGTGTGCACCCGGGCGTTGCGCCAGTGACGGTCGAGGTTGAATTCGGCAAGGGTGGCGCGGCTGCCGGCCAGTTCGAAGAGCTTTTCGCTGACCAGCAGCGACACTTCGGTGGTCAGCACCTTGGCCTCGGCCACGGCGATGGAGGCACGCGCGGCGGACTGCGCGGTGATCGGCGCGGCGCTGACCTGGTCCAGCACTTGCCCCGCTTTGCGCAGCAAGGCTTCGGCGGCGTGCAGTTCGATCTTGAGCTTGCCGATGTCGGCGATCACATACAGGTCATCGCTGGCACGTTCGACCTTGGCGTCGATCCAGGGGCGCGAGCGTTCGCGTACGAACGCGATGGTGTCATCCAGCGCGCCACGGGCGATGCCGGCGTCGATGGCCGCCTGGATCAATTGCGAGACGGCGCCCTGTATCGTCGGGGTTTCGCCGATGCGCCAGTTTTCCACGACCAGTTCGGCCTCCACCGGCACCTGATCCAGCAGCACCGTGCCGCTGGCGGTGGTGCGCTGGCCGAAGCCGGACCAATCGTCAACGATGCGCAGCCCTTCAGTGCCTCGGCGCACGAACGCCATGACCTGCTTGCCATCATCGTTCAACGCCTTGACCGCGACCCAATGCGCAAACAGCGCGCCGGTGGAATAGAACTTCTGGCCGCTGATTACGTAACCGTCACCGTTGGCGGTGATGCGCGCCTTGAGCTCCAGGGTATTCCTGGTGCCGCGTTCCGGGCCGCCATTGCCGATGCGCCAGCCGTCGAGCACGCTTTGGAACAGCTGCTTTTTCTGGCGTCCGGTGGCGGCGCCCTGCAACAGGTGCAGGATGCCGAAATGGTTCTGCGGGATCTGACCGAGAGCCGGGTCTGCCGCGCTGATGATCGCGAACACCTCGGCCAGGGTCACGAACGACACCTGCGGGCCGCCGTACTCACGGGGAATGGAAATACTGCCCAGCCCGCTGCGGGTGAACTGCTCGATCTGCGCCCACGGCAGCTTGCGTTGCTGGTCGCGCCTGGCGGCTTGCAGGCGTGCCGCCTGGGCCAGCTCATGGGCAGCTTTCAGCGCCTCTGCGTCGTTGCGCAGCACGGTGGCCGGCAACAGCAGGGGGGCTACGTCCAGATCATTCTGGGGGGGTGTTAGAGCCAAGTTAGACATCAGCGCCGCTCCTTGGCTGCACGTAATGCCCTGGCGTTGCGCACCGGGGTAATCCTGACCATACCGACCTCGCATTCAATGAAATAAAAACAGAAAAATCAGAGATGTCCGGTGGTCCGGTGTATATACCCTAAGCGTGTTAAATATTTAAATAAACTAACTTTTGGGAATATGCATAGAAGGTCTGTCACCCAGGTTCACAGGGCGATCCCAGCGCTCGTGGCTGATAGGTCAGCGCGGTCCCGGCCGGGCGGGGCTGTGCCCCCGCTGCGATGCGCAAGGTGCGCGCGGGTGCCCAGCGTGAATTGTTGCCGACGCGGTCAAGAATGCAGTACGTGACTTCCAGCCGGCAGTCGTCGCCCGCTTCGATAATCACCGTCGAAGGTACCCATACCTGTACCGCCAGGCCGACTTCCCTGGCCCGGATCTTCGGCAGATCCAGGCGTACATCGCCCCAGCGCAAGGTGATGGCATCGCCGGTGGTCATGTGCAGGTAAGGCTCGATGGTCAGGGGAATACCGCGCCGAACCTGGCTGGCATTGACGCCGTAGCGGCGGATGATATCGGGCAGGCCCACGGGGGCGAGGTTCTGGTTTTCGTCACCGCAAAGGGGCGAGGGTTGGCCGCCTGGGCACAGGGTCTTTACACGCACTCGCGTCACGGCTGAGCGAGCAGGGCCGTGGCCGACCTGCATGACTTGGTAATGCACCTGCGTCGGCCCCTCCAGCACAAAACTCTCTGGTACTCGCAGGTGAGTGAACTCGCCGATCTTGCCTGTGGTGATCCGACGTGAAGCGGCGAAACAGTTGTTCCAGAACAGCTCGATCAGGTCGCCTTCATCCATGCCGGGATACGGCGGGATGTCAACCTGCAAGTGTGCGGCGGCCAGGGCATTGATGCCATTGCCGACGGCCTGGGGCAGTGTCGGGGCGGTGAGCAGGGGGTGCGTCATAAGTAATCTCCTTGATGCAGCCAGCAGCAATCGCTCCGGACCTTTGGCGCAGGTGTGCGCGGTGGGCCGAACGAAACGATTCAGTGAGTAGCCGGGATAGGATCCAATCCTCTGGGCGCTAGATAAGAGGGTTGGCCGGGGGGCGTCAATGGCGGCAAAGGGCTAAACGGCGGTGTTGGAGAGATTCAGAAGGGTCTGACTGAGGCGGGGATATTCGGACGGATGCCGTGGGGTGTTTTGCTGGTTGGAATGAGCACCTCGTGTAGGAACAGGCTTGTGTGGGAGCTGGCTTGCCTGCGAAGGCATCGCCCCGGTGTGAGAGGTTCACCGAGGTGGCTGTATCGCAGGCAAGCCAGCGCCTACCCAAAGCTTCAGTGGGCGAGAAACTTGCTCAGGAACTGTTTGGTACGCTCTTCCCTGGGGTTGGCGAACAGCGCCTTGGCTTCGCCTTGTTCCACGATCACACCCTTGTCGAAGAAAATCACCCGGTTGGCCACATCCCGCGCAAAACTCATCTCGTGGGTGACGATGACCATGGTGCGGTTTTCTTCGGCGAGGCTGCGGATGGTCGCCAGCACTTCACCGACCAGCTCCGGGTCCAGCGCCGAGGTGGGTTCGTCGAACAGGATCACCTCCGGCTCCATGGCCAGCGCACGGGCAATCGCCACGCGCTGCTGCTGGCCGCCGGACAGACGCCGTGGGTAGGCGTCTTCCTTGCCTGCCAGGCCTACCCTGGCCAACAGCTTGCGACCCAGTGCGACCGCGGCATCGTGCGGCATCTTCTTGACCACGGTGGGACCTTCGATGACGTTTTCCAGCGCGGTGCGGTGGGGGAACAGGTTGAAGTTCTGGAACACAAAACCCACGTGCTGGCGCAGGCGCCGCACCAGGCTTTGTTGCTGGTTGATCGGCTTGCTGGTGTCGATCTCGATGTCACCCACCTTGATGCGGCCGCTGGTGGGTTGTTCGAGGAAATTCAGGCAGCGCAGGAAGGTGGTCTTGCCGGAACCGCTGGGGCCGATGATGGCGATGACTTCGCCTTCCTTGACCTCCAGGTCGATGCCGTTGAGCACCACCTGACCGTTGAATTGTTTGGTCAGTTTTTCAACCACGATCATGCTTCAGGACTCCAGGTCATGCCGGTTGACCCGGTCTTCCAGGCGATTTTGCAAGTGCGCCAGGATGCTCGCCAAAATCCAGTAGATCAGGGCAGCGGAGAGATACATGGTGAAGATTTCGAAGGTCCTTGCCGACACCAGTTGCGCCTGACGGAACAGCTCGGGCACCTGGATGGTGGCGGCCAGCGCCGTGTCCTTGACCAGCGAAATGAAACTGTTGCCCAGCGGCGGCAAGGCTGTGCGCATTGCCTGCGGCAGGATGGCCCGGCGCAGGGTTTGCGCGCGGGTCATGCCGATACTGGCGGCGGCTTCCCACTGGCCACGCTCGATGGAGCCGATAGCGGCACGCAGGATTTCACAGGCGTAGGCGGCCATGTTCAGCGAGAAGCCGATCATGGCTGCCGGGATAGGATCCAGCTCGATGCCCACTTGCGGCAAGCCGTAGTAGATCAAAAACAGCTGTACCAGCAAGGGCGTGCCGCGAAAGAACGACACGTAGACTCGGGCGAGCCAACTCACCAGCTTGAAGCGCGACAGGCGCATCAAGGCCAGGCCGAAGCCCAGCAGCAAGCCGAAAAACATCCCGCCGAGGCTGAGGATCACCGTGTAATACGCGCCCTTGAGCAGAAAGGGCGCGGAGTCCAGCGCGAGTTGGAAACCTGCTTCCATTATTGAGTGACGTCAGCGTTGAAGTACTTCTCGGACAGCTTCTTCAAGGTGCCGTCGGCGCGCAGTTTGTCGAGGGCCTTGTTCACGGCATCAAGCAGTTCTGGCTCACCCTTGCGCAGGGCAATACCGGCTTCCTGGCGGGAGAAGGCGTCGCCGGCAGCGGCGGTGTCCGGGGCTTTCTTGGCGTATTCCAGGGCGGCCAGGCGGTCGATCAGGATGGCGTCGATACGGCCGATGCGCAGGTCCTGGAACTTGGTCGGGTCGTCGTTGTAGGTCTTGATGATGGCTTTGGGTTGATTGTCCTTGAGCCATTGTTCGTAGTTGGTGCCCAGGCCCACGCCGACTTTCTTGCCGGCCAGGTCGTCGGCGGTCTTGATGGTGTCGACGTTTTTCTTCAGGACCAGCGCCTGGATACCGGAGACGGTGTAAGGCTTGGAGAAGTCGTATTTCTTTTTACGTTCTTCGGAGATGGTCACCTGGTTGACCACGGCGTCCAGGCGCTTGGATTCCAGGGCGGCGAGGATGCCGTCCCATGGCGTCGCTTGCAGCTTGACCTTCACGCCCAGCTCCTTGGCCAGGGCTTCGGACAGTTCCACTTCGAAACCGCTGAGCTTGCCGCTTTCATCGACGAAGCTGAACGGCGGGTAAGTACCTTCCAGGCCGATCTTGATCTCGCCGGCTTTTTTGATGTTGCCCAGTTGTTCACCCGCGACTGCCTGGCCGATCAGGCCAGCCCCGAGTGCCAGGCCCAGAGTGCCAACCAGCAACGTGCGACGGAATACAGAAATAGTCATGAAGAGCCCCTGTGTTTTTATGGTGTGCGAAGCAGGTGACGCAGTAGTCGTATCCTGCCTTAAAGCGCGTAGCGCGTCTTCGCCTACGGCGCGACTATAAAGCCGGTTTTTAAGACTTGAAAATAATATAAATTAAATCTGATATTCCAATAAGAAATATATAGAAGTTCTAATGTGGGAGGGGGCTTGCCCCCGATAGCGGTGTAGCAGTCACAGAAGTCATGGCTGACACTCCGTCATCGGGGGCAAGCCCCCTCCCACATGTTGGTCCACATTTAGTCCGCGTTGATTCAGTTGAAGGCGCTGTTGTAGGCAAACAACGCCGGCGCGCCACCGGTATGCAGGAAAATGATCGGGCCATCCTCGAAGCGCTGGCGCCCGATACCGTCCAGCAAGCCGGCCATGGCCTTGCCAGTGTAGACCGGGTCCAGCAGCAGGCCTTCCTGGCTCGCCAGCAATTTGACCGCCGCCAGGGTGCCGGCGTTCGGTTCGCCATAGCGCGGGCCAAAATATTCGTCCCACAGGATCACCTTGAAGGCCTCGGGAATATCCACACCCAACAATTCGGCGGTGCGTTCGGCCAGGCCCTGCACTTTCGGGAACTGTGCTTCTTCGGTGCGCGATACGGTGATACCGATCACGGGCAACTGCGGCAGCACTTCGCTCAACGCCAGCGCCAGGCCGCTGTGGGTGCCCGCACTGCCGGACGCCAGCACCACGGCGGCAAACTCGATGCCGCTGGCTTCGATCTGCGCGGCCAGCTCCAGCCCGGCGCGCACGTAACCCAGTGCGCCGAGGGCATTGGAGCCGCCGATGGGCACCAGGTATGGCTGCTTGCCGTTGCTGCGCAGGCGGTCGGCGACGGCACTGAGTTGGTCGCCGACGTTGTCGAGGTTCTCCACCAGCTCCACCTTGGCGTCGAACAGGTCCAGCAGCAGGCGGTTGCCGTTGCCCAGGTAGTTGGGGGCTTCGGTGCCGGTGGGGTTCTCCAGCAGCGCGACGCAGCCCAGGCCGAGCTTGGCGGCCAGCGCGGCGGTCTGGCGCACGTGGTTGGACTGGATCGCGCCAGCGGTCACCAGGGTGTCGGCGCCTTGGGCGATGGCATCGGCGGCCAGGTATTCGAGTTTGCGCAGCTTGTTGCCGCCCATGGCCAGCGGTGTGGTGTCGTCGCGCTTGACGTAGATGTCTCTGCCCGACCAGGCCGACAGCCGCTCGAGTTTTTCCAGGGCGGTGGCGCCACCCAGCAGTTCCAGGCGGTTAAAACGGTCGAGCTGTTGTTTGATCATGGCTACGCACGGTTGATGAGGATGGGGCGACTATAGGCAGGCACTTTTCATCGGGCAACCGCCAATCGCTTATTCCGGATGGTTCTTAGTATTGCACCATTGGTTCTTAAGGGCGGCCAGGGTGCATACCGTAAAGTGAGCGCCATTACGTCAGGAGTGAAAACCGTGAGTGAGCGTTCCAGTCATTGGCAATTACAGACCATCGTCAGCCAGTTGCGCGGCGCCCGGGACCAGTGGCGAACGCGCAATGGCCGCTTGAGCGGTGAGCATGGTGGCCGCGAGTTGCCTTCGCGTGAAGCGGTGGCGCAGATCCTGGAGTCGTTGTGTGGCGCGTTGTTCCCCATGCGCCTGGGCCCGGTGGACCTGCGTGAAGAAAGCGAAGACTTCTACGTCGGCCACACCCTGGATGTGGCGCTCAATGCCCTGCTCGGCCAGGCGCGCCTGGAACTGCGCTACGCCGCGCGCCAGAGCGGCGAGGACGACAGCGCCGTTAACGCCCACGCCATCCGCCTGATCCAGGATTTCGCCCTGGCCTTGCCGTCCCTGCGCAGCCTGCTGGACACCGACGTACTGGCCGCCTACCACGGCGACCCGGCCGCTCGCAGTGTGGATGAAGTGTTGCTGTGCTACCCCGGCATCCTGGCGGTGATTCACCATCGCCTGGCCCACCACCTGTACCGCGCCGGTCTGCCGCTGTTGGCGCGCATCAGTGCCGAGATCGCCCACTCGGCCACCGGCATCGACATCCACCCCGGCGCACAGATCGGCCCGAGTTTTTTTATCGACCACGGGACCGGCGTGGTGATCGGCGAAACCGCGATCATCGGCGAGCGGGTGCGCATCTACCAGGCCGTGACCCTGGGCGCCAAGCGCTTCCCGGCGGATGAGGACGGACAGTTGCAAAAGGGCCACCCGCGCCACCCGATTGTCGAGGATGACGTGGTGATCTACGCCGGGGCGACCATCCTGGGGCGCATCACCATCGGCAAGGGCTCGACCATTGGCGGCAACGTGTGGCTGACCCGCAGCGTGCCGGCGGGGGCGAATATCACCCAGGCGAACCTGCAGCATGATGACGGCACGCAGAAGTGAGCATGTCAGCGTTCAAGCCGCTCCAGTGACAGGTGGGTCTGTTCGCGCAGCCACTCCATGCGACGTTCCGACAGGTCATTGTAGAGCTGGTTGTACAGGTCCTCGGACATGACCTGGTCCGGGACGACTCGGTCCTCGATCTGTAACTGTTCGATCCGGGACTTCAGTGCCTCGCGTTTTTGCGTTTTCTCCTGCTCGTTCAGATCCTGCGCCTGGGCAAACGCTTTTTGTTCGGTATCCAGTTGCTCCAGGCTTTCCAACTGTTGAACCGTGTTTTCTTCGTTGGCTGCGTAGTCTTTTGCGTAGCGTTCCTTCAGGAAGGGCTCCCAGTAGGGTTCCTGCAACATGCGGTTCACCAGTCCGTCGCCTTCACTCAAGTCTTTCACGGCTTTGCCCGCATGGATGATGGAAGACTCGGGCACATTGGCGGTGTTTCGATACGTCATGCTGTCGCTGACCCAGGGCAGGTTGAGGCTTTTCGACAGGCGTGTCTGGTAGGCCAGGTAAACTTCCACCTCGTCGACGCTGCCGGGCTGTCCGTCCACAACCTGGGTGGACAGTCGCAGTCCCTGGCCACCTTGATTGGCAGGTTTGAGACGGTTGGCGATGTCCGCCCGGGCGACATCGTTCACCATTTTGAGACTCGCGGCGCCTTGGGCTAGACGGGTGATTGTCTCTTCATGTTCAGCTTGCGTTCGACTGTATCGCCTGGCCGTGGTGGCGGTGACCTGAATCCCCATTTCGGTGAATATCTGGCGGCTTGCGTCCGGGCACAGCCCCGGGAAGCTCGACATTTTGAACAGCTCCTGACGCAGCATCGTGTCTTCGTGCATGCTCAACAGCATATGCCGCACCTGATCGGTCAGGATTCTTCGGTTTTGTTCGTAACGCATCTCGTCCATCGGGTCCTCGAAAGCCTCGGGTTGCTCCAGTTTCTTGATGACTTCGAAAAAACCCTGGGAGCCTTCTTCATTTTCCAAGTCAAACCAGACATTGGCAAAACGTATCTGGTTGTCATCGTCCAGGTCATCCACCCAAAAGTCAGCATCGCCCTTGGGCGGGTAAGTGCGATAAGGGTCCAACCCAAAGTCAGTTTTGTGCTCGTCCCAAAGGGCCCTGGCTTCAGGCGTGAGGGTTGCGCGGTCCAGCCAGGTGTTAGCCACGGTAAATGCCTCTGCGGACTCCCTGGCGACCTCTGGAATTGTGGTAATGGGGTTGCCGCGAAGGTACAGGTCAAAAGACGCGTCTCGCTCGTGCGCAAAGAGGCCCGCGGGCCATTCGCTGATCCCTGTGTGGGACAAGTCCAACGCCGTCAGGTCGCGCATGTGACTAATATCCGGTACCCGTCCCAGAGGGTTTTTTGAAAGATCCAGCCCCTGCAACCGCCGCAGTTTTTTCAACTGCTGCACAGCGGTGTTGTCCAAGGCAATAGCGTTGTTGCTCACGTCAAGGGCTTTGAGCGAGCGCATGTTTCCGATGGCCTCGGGCAGTGTGACCAGACGGTTATCCGCTAAATCAAGCGTCTTCAATTTAGGGAAATGCGCCAGGAATGGCGTATGTTCAGCGGCAAACCCACTGCCATTCATATGCAAGTGCGTGACCAATCCCAACTCAAAGGGCAGCACGGGCAGTTCAGTCGGCAGCACTGTATCGCTCAGGTCCAAGTACACGTCGTTGCCTGCCGTATTGAACTCGTCGTGCAGTTTTGTGTACCCCTCGCGCCAGGCTTCTTTCAACTTCCTGGTAAATGCCTTCCTGGCAAGCACCTCTTCCAGCGAGTTGCGATAAGGAAATCGGGTACTGTCTTTCAAATAGGTGTGTAGTGCCTTGTCCAAGGCTTTGCCTTCGGCTTTCAGGTGTTCGAGTTGTAATCGTCCCTCATCACTCTCGGCTTTTTCAGCGAAGCGTTTCACGCCTTGCTCGGACATCCCCGGCAGCCAGTGTTTGATATTCCCCTGCACCGTAACGGGATTTACCTCGACATCGACCACGCGGCTCATGCTGTTGCCGCCACCGAGCAGGGTCAGTGTTTTACGTTCAGGATGGGTGGGGATAGGCGCCTCGGCGAGGGCCAAGCGCCGTTCGGTGGGCGCTTTGTTTTTTTCAATCAGCCATGTGCGCAGTGTGTCGCTATCGCGCAAGGAGCTCTCGGGCGGCAATGCCTGGAATACAGCATTGTAGAAGTCAGTTGGGCCGTGTATCAGCTTGCCTCCGGCGTCGAACACCCGATACTGGCCTTTTCGGTTACGCACCAGGATCTTGAGGTGTGCGGCATCCTCTGCGCCGACCTGGGTTCTCAGGTCGCCGGTGGGGGTTCGTTCACGCACCTGGATACGCAGATTCGCAAAACTGTCTGAGTGAATTCTGAGGGTATTGAGTGCCAGGTTTTCGGTGTGTGTCGAGGGCGGGGTACCCTGGACAAGCTGTTCGAACATGCGCGTACTGCGGACTTCGAAATCCAGCTCCCGCGCTTGGTTTTTTACCTCCAATGGAAGGCGTTTCTTTTCACTCATAATGCTCAGGTGGCGACGACGGGTATGGCGAACCAGGCTCTGAGCGATACTCAGGGGGAGGTCCGGGTACTGGCTGCGCAGCAATTGGATAGAGGGCTCGTCGCTGGCCTCCTGGCGGGAGTAGTCGCTGTGGGCGAGGGAGGCGCTTTGCTGCTCGACATACGCGGCCAGCCGTTCACGCAGCGCCTGTACGCGCTCATTCTCAGGCAACTGTTTGCCGAGTAACTGGGTCAGTTGTGGTTCATCCAGGTAGTCCACGACTTTTTCCGCCAGCCTGCCTGACATGACATCGGCGATGTTCAGGCTCAGGGTATCGGCGCCTGTTGCTTGTGCATTGCCATAACGACGGGGCGTGCCTGATGAATCGCCGCGCGGGTACACCAGCAAGGCTTTGTCGCGAGGCCAGCCCTCAAGCTCGGTGACCATTTGTTCGAACCAGTCCGACGACGGGTCAAGGGGCTGGCCTGTACGGATAGCGTCTCCGGCCTCTCTGATGCCCTTCTCACTGTTAAAGCGTTTGAGGGTATCGGCCAACAAGGGTGGGGTGGGTTCATTGTTGACATACATATGGCGTAAATCCCCGAACTCGACACCGCTTATCTGCCGTACCTGCTCCAGTTCACCGGCCGTCAGACCGTTTGTCTGTGGCCCGAGGCGTCTCAGCAGGCGAGCATTGTTCCAGGTCCTTGGCTGTTCACCGGCCAGCACGCACGCGCCGCTGCCATTGAGCGCCACGGGAGGCTGGTAGGCACTGGTGCGTTTGGGATGGGCAAGGGTGTACGTTTGGGTGACAGGGTCCTTGCGGACTTCATAGTGGTGGTTTTCCACTTTCGCAATCTGCTTGCCCTGATGGTGGTGAAGGCCATTTTCGTGCGCAATGGAGGTCTCGGGCAGGCGCAGGTTGGTATGTTGGTAAGGCGCGAGGTCAGGGGCCCAGAGGCGCGTCTGCGCGGAAGGTGTCTGTACGGGTTGGAGTTGCTCGACAAACGTGGACAGTTTCACCTTGGCAATTTCACCCACTCTGGCTCCCGCATCGAATAGCGCGAGCTGCAGCGCGTTCTCTGCGATCGAGAGCAGATGTTCTGCCGCTTCGCGCTGCAAGCCTTCGGCCCAATCGACGATGCCTTCAAATACATCGTCGAGCATCTGGTAGGTGGTGTAGGCCAACATCAACTCCCCCAGCAAGGGAACGAACGGAGTGATGACCAGGAGCGCGGCATTGAAAATGTCCGAGAGCATTTTCTCCAGGTTATCCCACCACTCCCAGCGCGCCATGCGATCGGCGTAGGCTGTGGAGATGGCAATCTCTCGGGCGTCGTTCACGCATTTGTTCAGTTTGACGCGGTAGAGGTAGTGCCAGAGATTATCCTGGCCCGGATTGTCGCCACGGTTTTGAATATCGTCACGAACAGCCAGGGTGCGAAATTGCAGGTTGGGTGTTTCTACCGGCTCTGGGCGCCAGTTGGGGCGGCTGTCCCCAGGTTCTCTGTCGTGCCAGCGCACAGTGGAGAGCAACTGATTGAGTTGGTAAAAAAAGCGCCCACGTTCCTGATGGGCCACGAATTGGCTGAAGAACTGCTGGTAGCTGCGGCGGGATGGGTCGTCGCAAGGCGTGCGGTCACGCAGTTGACCGGTCAGCTCTTTGACGAAGGCCGGGGCCGAGCTGTATTCCTTGAGAGGGTGGGCGGGGTCATCAGGGATATAGACCAGGATTTTATGAAGGGCTGCGTCCAACCGTGCGGGTGCGATGATGAAAATGCCCGGCAGGCGTGTATCCAGCAGGCTCAGCGCGTAGACGTCCATCGTTTGCCCGCCCAGTTGAAGCGGGCCGTCTCTTTGGAGCAGCGACTGAATGAGGGTGTAGCTGTCTTCGGTGATGTCTTTTTTGGCGAGTGCCACGTGAGCGGCACTGTTGAGGGCGGCTTTCAGGTTGTGGATGACTTTTTGTCGGAAGGAGGTGGCGACCGAGGCATTGCCGAACCCCACTGTCATGGTGAGGTTTTGCACATAGCGCGCACCGATATCCAGGTTTCGGCACACGGTTTTGAAATGGTCGGCGGTGAGGGGTTGACCTGTCACCCTGTGTTTGAACGTGAGTATCTCACGCTGCCCACGGGCATCCTCTGCTGCAAGGAAAGCGTAATCGACAAAGGTTTCCGAAGCTGAAAAGTTGTGCAAGGCGGCGTCGAGCAGCGTCGTTGTCCGGACGGAGACACCCGGGTGCGTCCCGAACGTCCACCAGGGCAGTGTGGCCGGCGCGTATAGACGGATCGAAGTATTCAACACATCAATAGCGCCGTAGTCACGCAGGGCATTTTTCAGCAAGGGCTCGGCGAAGGCCTTAATGTCGGTGAGTGTCTCGAATAGCGTGTCCAGTGCGTTCTGGCTGGCCCAGTGGGTGTCCAGGGCGTGCTTGAAGGGCAGTCGCTGCTCCGAGCCAGGGGCATTGCGATAGAGTTCCGTGAAGTCTGGGCGCTGTTTTTTCAACGCCGCAAAACGTTGCAGTGACGTGCTCCGCAACCATGGCGGCAATTGTTGCCGGATAAAATCAAAATGCTTCAATGTCTCTGGCATGGCTGAATGACCTCAGGTGGGCAGTGGTCATTCGATTGTGGTGAATGCAACAGGAGGCAGGCTGCACATATTGAAAGGCGTGCTGAACGTTTTTCAGCGCGATCCGTCATACCTTTCCTTGAGCTTGTGTAGGAATCACCTACCACTCAGCCCTGCGATTAGTCCCAGACCGCCTATCCATGTTTAACTTGAATGCTCGTTCAAGTTAAACCCGGTGGTTCGCTGCCCGCTCACAACAGGAGGCTTACCTTTGCTGAGTCCGTTTTTCACAGCCATATCCCTCATCCTTGGGGTGCATCGTTCATGAGTGCATCGTCCACCCCATCCAGCGGCCTGGTGCGCATGAATGCGCCGGTCTTCTACTTTGCCGCGACGTTTATCCTGCTGTTCGGCATCACCGTCATCGCTATCCCGCAACAGGCCGGTGCCTGGCTGCTGGCGGCGCAAAACTGGGCGGCCAACACGGTCGGCTGGTACTACATGCTGGCCATGACCCTGTATCTGGTCTTCGTGGTGGTCACCGCGCTATCGGGCTACGGCAAGATAAAACTCGGTGCCGACCACGACGAGCCCGAATTCAGTTACCTGTCCTGGGCCGGCATGCTGTTCGCCGCCGGGATCAGCATCACGCTGTTCTTCTTCTGCGTCTCCGAGCCGCTGACGCACCTGGTGCAACCGCCGCAGGGCGCGCCGATGAACGCCGACGCTGCGCGCCAGGCCATGCAGATCCTGTTTCTGCACTGGGGCCTGCATGGCTGGGGCGTGTTCGCGTTTGTGGGCATGGCCCTGGCGTACTTTGCCTACCGGCATAACCTGCCGCTGGCGTTGCGCTCGGCGCTGTACCCGCTGATTGGCAAACGCATCAATGGCCCCATCGGTTACGCGGTGGATGGCTTTGGCATTATCGCCACGGTATTCGGCCTCGGCGCGGATATGGGTTTTGGGGTGCTGCACCTCAACTCCGGTCTCGATTATCTGTTTGGCATTGCCCATACCCAGTGGATCCAGGTCGGTCTCATCACGCTGATGATGGGCGCCGCGATCCTGGTCGCTGTGGCCGGCGTCGACAAGGGCGTGCGGGTGATGTCCGACATCAACATGCTGCTGGCCTGTGCGCTGCTGCTGTTCGTGTTGTTCGCCGGGCCTACCCAGCATTTGCTTAACACCCTGATCCAGAACATCGGCGACTACCTGGGCGCCTTGCCGACCAAGAGTTTCGACGTATACGCCTACGACAAACCCAGCGACTGGCTGGGTGGCTGGACCGTGTTCTACTGGGCCTGGTGGATCGCATGGTCGCCGTTCGTGGGCCTGTTCATCGCACGGATTTCCCGTGGTCGTACCATCCGCGAATTCGTGTTCGGCGTGCTGCTGATCCCGCTGGGTTTCACCCTGGCCTGGATGTCGATCTTCGGCAACAGCGCCATCGACCAGGTGCTCAACCACGGCATGGCCGCGCTCGGCCAGTCGGCCATCGATGATCCGTCGATGAGCCTCTACCTGCTGCTGGAAACCTACCCCTGGAGCAAAACCGTCATCGCGGTCACGGTGTTTATCAGCTTCGTGTTCTTCGTCACCTCGGCCGACTCCGGCACCGTGGTGCTGTCGACCCTGTCGTCCAAGGGCGGCAACGCCGATGAAGACGGACCGAAATGGCTGCGTGTGTTCTGGGGGGCGATGACCGCGCTGGTCACCAGCGCCTTGCTGTTCGCCGGCAGTATTGATTCGCTCAAGTCAGCGGTAGTACTGACCTCGCTGCCGTTCTCGATGATCCTGCTGCTGATGATGTGGGGGCTGCACAAGGCGTTCTACCTGGAGTCGCAAAAGCAGATCGCCCAGTTGCATTCGCTGGCGCCGGTTTCGGCGGCGCGCAAGGGCCGAGGCGGCTGGCGTCAGCGTTTGAGCCAGGCGGTGCATTTCCCGTCGCGGGATGAGGTGTATCGCTTCCTGGAATCAACCGTGCGTCCGGCGATTGAGGAGGTAACGGCGGTGTTCGTCGAGAAGGGCCTGAGTGTGGTCACCCAGCCCGACCCTTCCAACGACAGCGTCAGCCTGGAAATCGGCCATGGCGAGGAACATCCCTTCGTCTACCAGGTGCAGATGCGCGGCTACTTCACGCCGTCATTCGCCCGTGGCGGCATGGGCTCCAAGGAGATCAACAACCGCCGCTACTACCGCGCGGAAGTGCACTTGGCCGAGGGCAGCCAGGACTACGACCTGGTGGGCTACACCAAGGAGCAGATCATCAACGACATCCTCGACCAGTACGAACGGCACCTGCAGTTCCTGCACCTGGTGCGTTGAGGTTCAGGGCCTGATGTACAGGGCCAGTGCCACTCACGGCGCGCCGAACACGCCACTGCCGATCACCAGCTCTGACACCTGGGCTGGCCGGCAGTGACTACCCCTTGCCCAACGCATTGTCCAGGGAGTAGCGGCCTGCACCGCGAAACACCAGGTACAACGCTAGCAGCGCCATCAGTACCGGGTACTCGATGCCCCGGTCGATCCATGCCCACGTCGGCCCCAATAAGTAAGCAATGGTCAGCATCTGCACGGTCATCATGGCCGCGACCAGCCGTGTGCCCAGGCCGAGGATCAACAGCAACCCGCCCACCGCTTCCAACAACGCGACCAGCAGGCCGATCAACTCCGGCTGCGGCAGGTGCAGGCGGTTCTCGATCAGGTTGATGGATGCCGCCATCGGGTCGGCCATCGAACCATGTGCACGGCCCAGCAATTTGGGCAGGCCGTGGGTGAGCATGATTACCCCGAAACCTGCGCGCAGCAGCGCGTAGGCAAGGGGTTCGGCAAAGCGGTAAAGCGGGGCGAGTGCGGGGATCGATAAGGTTGGCATGAAAGAATTCCACAAAGTGAACATCGCTGGCCCAGATGTACGACTCAGACCAGCCCGCCATTGGCGCGCAGGATTTGCCCATTCACCCAGCCACCGGCCGGGCTCACCAGAAACGCCACCACGCGGGCGACATCTTCCGGTTGGCCCAGGCGTTCCAGCGGCGGCATCTTGGCCATGCCCTGGATCTGTTCTTCGGTCTTGCCGTGAAGGAACAGTTCGGTGGCGACCGGGCCTGGCGCCACCGCGTTGACGGTAATCCGGCGCCCGCGCATTTCTTTAGCGAACACTTGAGTCAGGGATTCCACCGCCGCCTTGCTGGCGATGTACACCGCGTAGCCGGGGAAATTGAGGCCGACGGTGCTGCTGGAAAAGTTGACGATGCGCCCGCCGTCGTTCAGGCGCGTGGCGGCTTCACGCAGGGCGTTGAAGGTGCCACGGGTGTGGATATCGAAATTCTGGTTGTAGAGCTCATCGCTGTGCTGGGCCAGGGGCAGGGTCTTGAGGATGCCGGCGTTGTTGATCAGTACGTCGACCTTGCCCAACTGTGCCTCGGCCTGGTCGAACAGGCGCGTGATGTCGGCGGGGTTGGCGACGTCGCCTTGAATCGCTATGGCCCGGTGACCGGCCTGGCGCAGTTCCACCACCAGCTTCGACGCCTCGGTGGCACTGCTGGCGTAGTTGATGGCCACGGCGTAACCGTCGGCGGCGAGTTGCTTGGCAATGACGGCGCCGATGCCACGGGAAGCGCCGGTGATGATTGCTACTTGAGTCGTCATGATCTGGGTTCCTTTAACGGTGGGTGGCAGCAGGTTCACATGTTTACCCAGGGCGATAAATGCGCCAGAGTTGCCTTGACTGTTCAATAATCGCCAACAATCGGCGCGACGGAGTGCAGCGTGGATCAAGTCAAGGCCATGAAGGTTTTCGTGCGGATTTACGAGCGTTCCAGCTTCACGCTGGCGGCCGATGACCTGAATCTGCCCCGGGCGACCCTGACCCACACCCTCAACCAGTTCGAAGCGTGGCTGGGCACGCGCCTGCTGGAACGCAGCACCCGTCACGTGCGCCCGACCCTGGATGGCGAGGCGTATTACCAACGCTGTTTGCAGTTGCTGGCGCAGCTGGAAGAGGCCGAACTGGCATTTCGCAGCGTGGCGCCCAAGGGCCGTTTGCGCGTGGATTTGCACGGTACGCTGGCCAAGTATTTTGTGGTGCCGGCACTGCCGCAATTCATGGCGCGTTACCCGGAGGTCGAGCTGTCGATCAGCGAGGCGGATCGCTTTGTCGACCTGATCGCCGAAGGCGTGGATTGCGTGCTGCGCGCAGGCGCCCTGGGTGATTCCGCGCTGATCGGCCGACGCGTCGCCAACCTGCGCCAGGTCACCTGCGCAAGCCCTGCCTACTTGCGTAAATACGGCGAACCCAAGAGCCTGGCCGAGCTGAGTGAGCACCGCGCGGTGAACTATGTTTCGCGCACCACGGCCAAACTGTTTCCCTTCGAGTTCATGGTGGACGGCGAGCTGCAGGAAGTGAGTATCCAGGGTGCGCTGTCGGTGTTCGGCGCCGAGATTTATTCCGCCAGCGCAGTGGCGGGATTGGGCATTATCCAGTGCCCGCACTACCGCATGGCCGAATTGATCGAGCAGGGCGTGATGCGCGAAATCCTTCCTGACACACCGCCGCCGTCGATGCCGGTGTCGGTGTTGTATCCGCAGAACCGACACTTGTCGCCGAGGGTGCGGGTGTTCGTCGACTGGCTTGCCGAAGTCTTCGAAAATTCCCGCTAAGCCGCGTAATAGAAGGGTTTCTTAAATTTAATTTCATCCGTTCACGCCACGGTTTGACGCGTAACTGTCATCTGGTCACTGCGTAATTGTGTGAAGCGTTTGACGCTTTCATTTCAGAACAGTGACGGAGACCGGTACCAATGAAGACGTTGATAAGCCCTATGGTGGGTGCCGCCATGGCGAGCTTTATGCTGTCCGCCCATGCCGATTTTATCGATGACAGCCACGCCGATGTGACCCTGCTCAACCGCTACCTCAACCAGCAGGGGCGTGACGTGGTGAACAGCAACGCCAAGGCCCACAGCATTCGCGATTGGGGCCAGGGTTTCGAGTTCAACTTCAAGTCCGGCTACACCGAAGGCCCGGTGGGGTTCGGCCTGGACCTGCAGGCGTTCTATGGGTTGAAGCTGGACTCCGGCGGCGACCTCAACGACAAGGATCACCAGGGCCGCTACCCGGGCAGCATGTTCCCGCTGGACAACGGCAAGTCCGCCGACCAGTTCGGTGTGTTGAGCCCGACGTTCAAGATGCGTTTCGCCAAGGACGAGTTGCGCTTGGGTACGCTCTACGGCAACAACCCGGTGCTGGCCAACACCGACGGGCGCCTTTACCAGCAGACCAACACGGGTGTACAGCTGGTGTCCAAGGACTTCAGTGACTTCACCTTCACCGGCGGCGATATCTTCAAGACCAAGATCCGCAACGAAACCGGCGACCAGGGCATGATCACCGCCGGTGGCACCAAAGAGAGCGATCGCTTCCTGTTCGGCGGTGCGGACTACACTGGCATCCAGAACACCACGGTCAGCCTGTGGTACTCCAACCTTGAGGATTACTACCAGCAGTTCTTCCTCGGCGCCAAGCGGCATGACGCCTTGTCCGTGGGCGCGATCGACACCGACTTGCGGGTGTTCCGCAGCCTGGGCGTGGGCGGCAACGCCGATGGCGACAAAGACTACGCAGCCGCCGGCCTCTACGGTGACGGCACGGGCAAGGGGCGTATCAACCAGACCACCGCCAGCCTGCTTGAGAGCTACAGCCTGGACGGCCACACCGTCGGCCTGGGCATCCAGAAGAACAGCGGCGACAGCGACTTCCCCTACCTGGATTCCGGCCTGAACAGCGGCGACAACCGCCAGGGCCCAGGCTCAGGCGCCGACACGCCGGCGCTGACCAACATGCAGTTGAATAAATTTCAACACGCCGGTGAGCGCACTTGGCTTGCGCAGTACAAGTATGACTTCGGTAAGCTTGGCCTCACGGGCCTGACGTTCTCCGCCGCCTATGCCCACGGCGATGACATCCGCACGGCGCAAGGCACTACCAGCGAATGGGAACGTAACGTCGCCGTGGCGTATCAAGTGCCTACCGGCACCCTCAAAGGCCTGGGTGTCACCTGGAAAAACGCCCACGCCAGCCCGGACATCAGCGGTGCCACCGTGCAAGATGAAAACCGCTTCTATGTGAGTTATGTCGTTCCACTCTGGTAAGTAATTGCTGTAGAACGGAACGGCAGACTTAAGCGATTCAGCTGGTTAAAAGGCCTGGGAATATCCTTATTCCCAGGCCTTATTTGCCGACGTCCAAGAGAGGATTCGATGACTTACATTGCTGCCGAAAACCGCTATGAATCTATCCCGTATCGCCGCGTAGGCCGCAGTGGGCTGGTGCTGCCCGCACTGTCCCTGGGCCTGTGGCACAACTTTGGCGACAGCACCCCGATCGACACCCAGCGCGCCTTGCTGCGCACCGCGTTCGACCTGGGGATCAACCACTTCGACCTGGCCAACAACTACGGCCCGCCCTACGGCAGCGCCGAGATCAACTTCGGCCGTTTGCTGCGTGAAGACTTCAAGCACTACCGCGACGAACTGATCATCTCCAGCAAGGCCGGCTGGGACATGTGGGCCGGCCCTTACGGCCAGGGCGGCGGTTCGCGCAAGTACGTGCTGGCCAGCCTCGACCAGAGCCTGCAACGCCTGGGTGTCGACTATGTGGATATCTTCTATTCCCACCGTTTTGACGCCGACACCCCCCTGGAAGAAACCGCCAGCGCCCTCGCCACTGCCGTGCAACAAGGCAAGGCGTTGTACATCGGTATCTCGTCGTACTCAGGGGTAAAAACCCGCGAAATCGCCGCCCTGCTCAAAGAGTGGAAAGTGCCGCTGCTGATTCACCAGCCGGCCTACAATCTGCTCAACCGCTGGGTGGAAAAAGACCTGCTGGACACCACCGAAGAACTCGGCGCCGGGGTGATTGCCTTCACGCCGCTGGCCCAGGGTTTGCTGACCGACAAGTACCTCAACGGCGTGCCGGCGGATGCACGGGTGAATCGGCCGGGCGGTGGTTCGTTGCAGGCCAAGCACCTGTCCGAAACCAACATCGCCCACGTGCGTGCGCTGAATGAGATCGCCCAGCGTCGTGGTCAGAGCCTGGCCCAACTGGCACTGGCCTGGACGTTGCGTGATCCACGGGTGACCAGTGCGCTGATCGGTGCAAGCCGGCCGGAGCAGATTATCGAGAACGTCGGTGCGTTGAAGAACTTGAGCTTTAGCGTGGAAGAACTGGCGGAGATCGATCGGTTTGCCCAGGAAGGCGGGATCAACCTGTGGGAAAAGCCATCCACGGCTGAATAAACAGTCCATGTGGGAGGGAGCAATCCCCCTCCCACATTTGATTTCTGGTGTGATGACTAACGGGCCTGGCCTTAGAACGGCACATCCCCGAGAATCGTCGCCCGATGCATCACCCGCCGCTGCGGCCGGTAGTCATCCACCGCGTAGTGCTGTGTCACGCGGTTATCCCAGAACGCCACATCGTTTTCCTGCCAACGCCAGCGAATGGTAAATTCCGGGCGTGTCGCGTGGGCGAACAAGAGCTTCAAGATGGCTTCACTCTCCGCCGGTTCCAGCTCATTGATCTTGGTGGTAAACCCATCACTCACGAACAGTGACTTGCGCCCACTCACCGGATGCGTACGCACCACCGGGTGCGATAACGGCGGGTTCTTCCTGCGGGTTTCTTCCCAGCGTGCCAGGTCTTCGGCGGTGTTGCCAAAGCGCTCCAGCGGAAAGGACTTGGTGAAGTCATGGGTCGCCGTCAGCCCGTCGAGCAAGCGCTTCAGCGGTTCGGACAATGCTTCATAGGCTGCAATCCCGCTGGCCCACAGCGTATCGCCACCAAACGCCGGCAGCAGCTTGGCGCTGAGTACTGCACCGAGCGCCGGAGTGGGCAGGAAGGTCACGTCGGTGTGCCACACGGCATTGTCGCGCACGTCGGTGACGGCGGTGTCGAGGATCAGCACTTCGGGCTGGTCCGGCACGTTGGGGTAGATCGGGTGGATATGCAGGTCACCGAAATTCGCCGCGAACCGCGCTTGCTGCTGCGGGGTGATCGACTGGCCGCGGAAGAACAGCACCGAGTGGGTGAGCAACGCCTGTTCGATGGCGTCGCGCTGTTCAGGGGGCAGCGGCTGGGTGATATCGACACCGCTGATCTGGGCGCCCAGGGCGGTGCTTAATGGGGTAACGGTCAGGCTGCTCATGCGGTTCTCATTCACTCAGTGTGCCTGGCCATGCCACGGCACCAGTTTACGCTGCAGGGCACGCAGGCCCATTTCCATGGCGAAGGCGATCAGGGCGATCACCAGAATCCCCAGCACCACCACATCGGTGACCAGGAACTGCGCCGCCGACTGCACCATGAAGCCCAGGCCGCTGGTGGCGGCGATCAGCTCGGCGGCGACCAGCGTGGACCAACCCACACCCAGCCCGATGCGCACGCCGGTCAGGATGTCGGGCAGGGCGCTCGGCAGGACCACATGGCGAATCAACTGGGCTCGGGTGGCACCCAGCGACTGCGCCGCACGCAGTCTGGCCGGGTCGACGGTGCGCACGCCGGTGGCGGTGGCGATGGCTATCGGCGCGAAGATTGCCAGGTAGATCAGCAGCACCTTGGACAGCTCGCCGATGCCGCACCAGATCACGATCAACGGCAGGTAGGCCAGCGGCGGGATCGGTCGGTAGAACTCGATCAGCGGGTCGAGGATGCCACGGGCGATTCGGTTGGAACCGATGGCGATCCCCACGGGCACGGCGGTCAGCACCGCGAAGCCCAGGCCCAGGCCGATACGGCTGAGGCTCGCGCCAAGGTGCTGCCACAAGGTGGAGTCCATATAGCCGGTGGTCGCCAGCAGCCAGCCCTTTTGCAGCACGGCGGACGGCGGCGGCAGGAACAGCGGTTCGATCAAGCCGCTGGCGGTCACGGCCCACCAGAGGGCCAGCAAGGCGACCAGGGTCAACACGCTGATCCAGCGCGTGCTCAGGCTGCGTCGTACCGGGGCCACTGCGTGCGCCACCGGTTTGGTCACCGTGGCGGGAAGTTCGTAGCTGCTCATGCGGACACCTGCCGTTGGGAGAACACTTTGCCCAGCACGTGTTCGCGGGTTTCGATAAAGCGTGGGTCGGACTTGATCGCCCGCGCCGACTCACCGGCGGCGTAGCGTTGGCCGAAGTCCAGGTGCAGGCGTTCGACGATCTGGCCGGGGTTGGGCGCCAGCAGGATCAAATCGGTGGCGAGGAATACCGCCTCTTCGATGTCGTGGGTAATCAGGAACACCGGCTTGGCCGTGCGCCGCCAGACTTGCAGCAACAGCTCTTGCATCTGTTCGCGGGTAAAGGCATCGAGGGCGCCGAAGGGCTCGTCCATCAGCAGTACACGAGGGTCGGCGGCCAGAGCGCGGGCCAGGCCGACACGTTGTTTCTGGCCGCCGGAAAGCTGCCAGATGCGTCGGTTGTCGAACCCGGCCAGGTCGACCAGCGCGAGCATTTCCCGGGCGCGTACTTCGCGTTGCGCCTTGGGCACGCCGGCCAGCTCCAGGCCGAAGCCGACGTTGGCCAGCACATCCTGCCAGGGCAGCAGGGCGTCGTCCTGGAACACCACGCCGCGTTCAGCGCTGGGGCCTTTGACCGGCACGCCATCGAGGGTGATACGCCCGGCGCAAGGTTCGACGAAACCGGCAATCAGGTTCAACAGCGAAGTCTTGCCACTGCCGGACGGGCCGAGAGCCACCAGCAACTGCTGGGGCCCCAGGTCGAGTGAAATGTCTGACAGTACCGGTTCTGTGGCGCCTGGGTACTGTGCGCTGATGCGCTCCAGTTGTAGCAAGGCCATCGCAATGAACTCCCGATCAGTGAGTGATGAATTTGGCGCTGACGTAAGGGGCGTAGTCCGGCAGCACGGCGTCGACCTTGCCTTGTTCCTTGAGGAACGCGGCGGTGTCGGTCACAGCCTTGGTGGTCGGTGCGCCCAGCAGGGTCACCTGGTCAGCGGCCAGCGGGTAGACGTTGCCTTGCAGCAGCAGTGGGATGTCGCTGGCCTTGGCGCCGGAGAGTTTCACCAGTTTGTCGACGTTGCCTTTGTCGGCGAGCCAGGCTTGTGGGTCTTTGCGGTACGCGGCGTAGGCATCCAGGGTGACTTTGGCGAACGCGGTGACGATTTCCGGGTGCTTCTCGGCGAAGTCCTTGCGCACGATCCAGGCATCGAAGGTCGGCGCGCCGAACTTGGCCAGTTCGCCCGAGGTGATCAGCACCTTGCCGTTTTCCTTGGCCACGCCCAGGGCAGGATCCCATACGTAGGTGGCGTCGATATCACCGCGCTTCCAGGCGGCGATGATCGCCGGTGGCGCGAGGTTGAGGATGGTCACTTTGGACGGGTCGATGTTCCAGTGCTTCAGCGCGGCCAGCAGGCTGTAGTGCCCGGTGGACACGAAGGGTACGGCGACTTTCTTGCCGACCAGGTCCTGCGGGCTGTTGATGCCCGAACCGTTGCGCGCTACCAGGGCTTCGGCGCCGCCGATCTGGGTGGCGACCAGGAAGGTTTCCACCGGTACCTTGCGGGTGATCGCGGCAGTCAGCGGGCTGGAACCGAGGTAGCCGATCTGCACGTCGCCGGAAGCGATGGCGGCGATGATGTCGGCGCCATTGTCGAATTTGCGCCAGTTGATCTTGGCGTTTGTGGCTTTTTCATAGGCGCCATCGGCCTGGGCGACTTTGGCCGGGTCCACGGTGGTCTGGTAAGCGATGGTCACGTCCGCCGCCTGGGCAAACAGGCTGGCACCGGCCAGGGACAATGCGGCCAGGAGACGCAGAGGGGTTAACAGTTTCAAGGGGAAGCTCCTCAATCAGGCGGCCGAGGGTCGGCGTGCGAGGAGACTAAATGATCTAAGAACCCGAAAATAAATAACATTTTCGAATTAGCTTATGAGAAGAACCGTGAGCGCTGATCGTCAATTGAAATGAGGTGAAATGTGAGAAGGGGCTTGCCCTCTCCCACATTTGCCCCGGTTTGAGCTTACTTAGTTGCTGATGGCGAGGATGCTGGCCTGGTACGACCCAACAAACACATCGAAATCGCCCACTTCGTTCTGCTCCAGCTCTGCTTGCTGCGCCAGCGACGTCCGCGCCAGCTCTTCAAAGCGCGCCTGCTCTTCAGCCGCCAGCGGCTCCTTGCGGAAATGCTCGGCGTGCAACTGGCTCTGATGCAGGGAGAATTGCGCAAAACTCTCTTTACGCTCGGCCATCGCCGCCAGCACCTGGGCCGACGGGGTCAGGGACGAATCGTTGACCTTGGCCAACTGGGCGTCGAGCGCCTGGCTGTGCTCAGTGATGCCATGGCTCTCGTCCAGCAAGGCAGCCAGCGGTGCAATCTGCTCCAGCAACTCGGACGCCCACTCCTTCATGTCCACCGGCTGGCCCTGGCGTTGCAATTGCAGGCCCGGACGGCGACCTTCCTTGACCACGCTGAGGAAGTTGGAGGTGGCGTTGCCACACTCGTTGTTGGCGAACAGTGGGCTGTCGTTCAGTGCGCAGAACAGCAGGAAGGCGTCGAGGAAGCGCGACTCTTGCAAGTCGATGCCCATGGGCAGGAACGGGTTGATGTCCAGGCAGCGCACTTCGATGTACTGGATGCCACGGGCCATCAGCGCCTGGATCGGCCGCTCGCCGGTATAGGTCACGCGCTTGGGGCGGATGTTGGAGTAGTACTCGTTTTCGATCTGCAGGATGTTGGTGTTGAGCTGTACCCACTCACCGTCCTTGTGCGTACCGATTTCGACGTAGGGCGCGTAGGGCGTTGCCACCGCTTCGCGCAGGCTGTCGGTGTAGCTGGCCAGGTCGTTGTAGCACGGCGTGAGGCCCGCCTGGGCGTTGCTTTGGTAACCCAGGTCACTCATGCGCAGGCTGGTGGCGTAGGGCAGGTACAGCGTGTCGGCGTCGAGCACTTCCAACTGGTGCGAACGACCACGCAGGAACCCGGCGTCCAGGGCCGGCGAAGCACCGAACAGGTACATCAACAGCCAGCTGTAGCGGCGGAAATTGCGGATCAGCGCGATATAGGCGTTGGACTGGTAGTCGCGGTCGGTGCCGACAAACCCTTCCGTCTCCTTGAGCAGCGGCCACAGCTGCTCCGGCAGGGAAAAGTTGTAGTGGATGCCGGCGATGCACTGCATGGTCTTGCCGTAACGCAGGGCCAGGCCCTTGCGGTACACGTACTTGAGCTGGCCGATATTGGAGGTGCCGTAGTAGGCAATCGGAATATCTTCCTCGGCCGGCAGCGGGCACGGCATGGAGGGGCTCCACAGGTATTCGCTGCCGAGCTTGGTATAGGCAAAGCGATGGATCTTGTCCAGGCTGCTCAGGGTATCGGCCGGGTCGGGCAGGGCGGGAGTGATGAACTCCAGCAGCGATTCCGAGTAGTCGGTGGTGATCTGTTCGTGGGTCAACGCGGCGCCCAGGGCTTCGGGGTGCGGCGTTTGCGCCAGTCGACCCTCACCGGTGACACGCAGGCATTCGCGCTCGATGCCGTGCAAGCACTGCTCTAGCAGGGAGAGGTGTTCGCGCTTGCCGAGCAGGGCCAGGCGGCGGTTGAGAAGTTCGCTCAAGTTGGATTCCTTCACGCGTCAGTCGCCCCAATATGGGGGTGGGCAGGACGGTCTACAAGGGTGAAGTTGAAACTGGCGTGATCGCCTGGTTTTGAGTCGATTTGACCCGCTCTGAATATGCCGACTTCACTCCATGAATTTGGCTACAGCGCAGCGAGAAAATTCCGACGCCGTTAGTGCAGCGCCGAAATTAACTCAAATCGGGGGTGGGGAGCTATAGGACAGCGAACGTGCCCTGTGCTTTTGCGACAAGTCTTTCGTCCTGATACACCTCCGCCTCGACCACCAGCGTGCGGCGGCCGGCATGAATCACCCGGCTGGTGCACAGCACGTCACCGTCCGACACGGCGCGGATGTAATTGATCTTGCACTCGATGGTCGCGCTCTGCTGGTCGAAACCATGGGCGCTGGAACAGGCCAGCCCCATCGTAATGTCCACGAGGCTGAAAATCGCCCCCCCATGGAGCTTGCCCGCGCGGTTGCGCAGTTGCGGCTCCAGGGTCAGGGCCACCTCGGCAACGCCTTCTTCAAGGCGTTGCAGGCGGCAGCCGATCAGTTCGCTGAAGGCGCTCTGGGTCAAGCCGGCCGGGATCTCCATCAGCGCTTCTTCAACTGCTTGGCGTTGGCGAACAGCGAGGCCATGGCGTTGTTGCTTGGGGCTGCGGTGGCGGTTTCCTTGCGAACCGTAGTGTTTTGCGACTGGCGCGGTGCCGAGCCTGGGCGCGCGCCACGGGCACCGTCGATTTTCTCGCCGGGGGTGTCGCTCATGCGCATCGACAGGCCGACGCGTTTGCGCGGGATGTCGACTTCCATGACCTTGACCTTGACCACGTCACCGGCCTTGACCGCTTCGCGGGGATCCTTGATGAATTTCTCCGAAAGCGCGGAGATATGCACCAAACCGTCCTGATGCACGCCGATGTCCACAAAGGCGCCGAAGTTGGTCACGTTGGTCACCACGCCTTCGAGGATCATGCCCGGTTGCAGGTCCTTGAGGTCTTCGACACCGTCCTGGAACTCGGCGGTCTTGAACTCGGGGCGTGGGTCGCGACCAGGTTTTTCCAGCTCTTGCAGGATGTCGGTGATGGTCGGCACACCGAAGGTTTCGTCCGTGTACTTCTTGGGATCCAGGCGCTTGAGGAAAGCGGCGTCGCCGATCAGCGAACGGATGTCGCGGTCGGTCTCGGCGGCGATGCGCTGCACCAGCGGGTAGGCTTCCGGGTGGACCGCAGACGCGTCAAGCGGGTTGTCGCCATTCATGACGCGCAGGAAACCGGCGGCTTGTTCGAAGGTTTTTTCACCCAGGCGCGCGACTTTTTTCAGCGCGGCACGGGTTTTGAACGCGCCGTTTTCGTCACGGTGGCTGACGATGTTCTGTGCCAGGGTGGCGTTGAGGCCGGAGATTCGCGCCAGCAGTGCCACGGAGGCGGTGTTCACGTCGACGCCCACGGCGTTTACGCAATCTTCCACAACTGCATCCAGGCCGCGCGCCAGCTTCAGCTGCGACACGTCGTGCTGGTACTGGCCGACACCGATGGATTTAGGGTCGATTTTCACCAGCTCGGCCAACGGATCCTGCAGGCGACGGGCGATGGATACCGCGCCACGGATCGACACGTCGAGGTCCGGAAATTCCTTGGACGCCAGTTCCGACGCCGAGTACACCGAAGCGCCAGCTTCGGAGACCATGACCTTGGTCATCTTCATGGCTGGGTATTTTTTGATCAGTTCGGCGGCCAGCTTGTCGGTCTCGCGGCTGGCGGTACCGTTGCCGATGGCGATCAGGTCCACCGCGTGCTTGGCGCACAAGGCGGCCAGGATCGCGAGGGTCTGGTCCCATTTGTTGTGCGGCACATGCGGATACACCGTGGCGTGGTCCAGCAGTTTGCCGGTGGCGTCGACTACGGCGACCTTGCAGCCGGTACGCAGGCCCGGGTCGAGGCCCAGGGTGGCACGCGGGCCGGCCGGGGCGGCCAGCAGCAGGTCGTGCAGGTTGTGGGCGAACACGTTGATCGCCTCGGTTTCGGCGCCGTCGCGCAGCTCGCCCAGCAGGTCGGTTTCCAGGTGGGTGTAGAGCTTGACCTTCCAGGTCCAGCGCACCACTTCACCGAGCCACTTGTCCGCAGGACGGTTCTGATTCTGGATGCCGAATTGTTGGGCGATCATGCCTTCGCAGGGGTGCATGGTGCCCGGCAATTCGTCGCCGACCTTCAGCGCGGAGCTGAGAATACCTTCGTTGCGGCCACGGAAAATTGCCAGTGCGCGGTGGGACGGCATGCTCTTGAGCGGCTCGTCGTGTTCGAAGTAATCGCGGAACTTGGCGCCTTCTTCCTCTTTGCCGGCGATGACGCGGGCGCTGAGGATGGCTTCCTGCTTCAGGTAGCTGCGCAGCTTTTCCAGCAGGCTGGCGTCTTCGGCGAAGCGTTCCATGAGGATGTACTTGGCACCTTCGAGGGCGGCCTTGACGTCGGCGACGCCTTTTTCGGCGTCGATGAAACGGGCGGCTTCGGTTTCCGGGGTCAGCGACGGGTCGTTGAACAGACCGTCGGCCAGCTCGCCCAGGCCGGCTTCCAGGGCGATCTGGCCCTTGGTGCGACGCTTCTGTTTGTAAGGCAGGTAGAGGTCTTCGAGGCGGGTCTTGGTGTCGGCGAGCTTGATGTCGCGCTCGAGTTGCGGGGTCAACTTGCCCTGTTCCTCGATGCTGGCGAGGATGCTGATGCGCCGTTCGTCGAGTTCTCGCAGATAGCGCAGGCGCTCTTCCAGGTGACGTAGTTGGGTGTCGTCGAGGCTGCCGGTTACTTCTTTACGGTAACGGGCGATGAACGGCACCGTGGAGCCTTCATCCAGTAGAGCGACGGCCGCTTCGACCTGTTGTGGGCGTACACCGAGTTCCTCGGCGATGCGGCTGTTGATGCTGTCCATAAAACCACCTGAAATTCTGAAAAGCAGCTCGCAGGCCCGGAAAACAAGGCCCTGGGAGGCTGGTTGAGCGGCCCGACTGGCGCCGCTGCCTGGGTCAAGAGGCAGCCTATTGACCCTCGAAATCGAAAAATTCGCGACAAGCGGGTGAAAAAAGCCTCGGCAGCAAACGGTAACGATCTGACGTTGCCCTGCACGGCGGCGGCGCATTATAACCAGCGTTCTGTCCTTGGGGGGGATTGCGCCAACGGTTGTAGGGCGCGGGTTCGCTGGCGGTAGAGGAAAAATCTGCTAACAATGCACACGGTGCGTATAACGGCAGCTAGGCCATAATGCGCGCCGAGATAAGAGGAGCATCCAATGAGCAGCACTGCACAAACTGCTGAAGGCGAAAAAATTCTCATCGTTGATGACGATCCGGGGCTCAGCAGCCTGCTGGAGCGTTTCTTCAACTCCAAGGGTTACCGTGCCCGCGCGGTGCCGAACACCGAGCAGATGGACCGCCTGCTGGGGCGCGAAGTCTTCAACCTGGTCGTACTCGACCTCATGCTGCCCGGTGAAGACGGCCTGACCGCCTGCAAGCGCCTGCGCGGCGCGAACAACCAGATTCCAATCATCATGCTCACCGCCAAGGGCGATGAGCTGAGCCGCATCAAGGGCCTGGAACTGGGCGCTGATGACTACCTGGCCAAACCCTTCAACCCCGACGAGCTGATGGCGCGGGTCAAGGCCGTACTGCGTCGGCAGGCCCCACCGGTACCGGGCGCACCGGGCAGCGAAGATGAAAGTGTCACCTTTGGCGACTACGAACTGTCGCTGGCGACCCGTGAGCTCAAGCGTGGCGATGAAGTGCACATGCTCACCACCGGCGAATTCGCCGTGCTCAAGGCCCTGGTGATGAACGCTCGACAGCCGCTGACCCGCGACAAGCTGATGAACCTGGCCCGTGGCCGGGAATGGGATGCGCTGGAGCGCTCCATCGACGTGCAGATCTCCCGACTGCGTCGGATGATCGAGCCGGACCCGTCCAAGCCACGGTATATCCAGACGGTGTGGGGCGTAGGTTATGTGTTTGTGCCGGATGGCAACAAAACCAGTTGACCGATGATTTGCAGTTACGGGCCTCCCGGTGTCTGACTCCATGAGGGTCGACGGGATGCCCGGCGTCTGCAATTCTGCGAGCGCCGCTCGTTTCTGCAAGGTATCCAGCTGTCTTCTATGAAAACCCCGTTGTGGTTCCCCCAAAGTTTCTTCTCCCGCACCCTTTGGCTGGTGCTGATCGTCGTTCTGTTTTCCAAGGCACTCACGCTGGTTTATCTGTTGATGAACGAGGACGTGCTGGTGGATCGACAATACAGTCACGGTGTTGCCCTTACCCTGCGTGCCTATTGGGCAGCTGACCCTGAGAATCGCGAAAAAATCGCCAAGGCCGCTACGTTGGTTCGTGTGGCGGGCGCGGGTGTGCCGGAAGGCGAGCAGCATTGGCCCTACAGTGAGATCTACCAGCGCCAGATGCAGGCTGAACTCGGTGAAGATACCGAGGTGCGGTTGCGCATGCATGTATCGCCGGCATTGTGGGTGCGTGCGCCGAGCCTGGGCGAGGACTGGTTGAAGGTGCCGTTGTATCCGCATCCGCTGCGGGGGCAGAAAATCTGGAACGTGCTGGGCTGGTTCCTGGCGATCGGGCTGCTTTCAACGGCGTCGGCGTGGATCTTCGTGCGTCAGCTCAACCAACCGCTCAAGCGTCTTGTGTTTGCCGCCCGCCAGTTGGGTCAGGGGCGTAGTGTGCGCCTGCCAGTCAGCGATACGCCCAGCGAAATGACCGAGGTGTATGGCGCATTCAACCAGATGGCGGAAGACGTCGAACAGGCTGGGCGTGAGCGCGAGCTGATGCTGGCGGGGGTGTCCCATGACTTGCGCACACCGTTGACGCGATTGCGCCTGTCGCTGGAGTTGATGGGCAACCATACTGATCTCACCGATGACATGGTCCGCGACATTGAGGACATGGACGCGATTCTCGACCAGTTCCTGGCGTTTATCCGCGATGGCCGTGATGAGGTAGTGGAAGAAGTCGACCTGACGGACCTGGTGCGTGAGGTGGTCGCGCCCTATAACCAGAACGGCGAACAGGTGCGCATGCGTCTGGAGCCGATCCGGCCGTTTGCGTTGCGTCGGGTGTCGATGAAGCGCCTGTTGAACAACCTGATTGGCAACGCCTTGCATCACGCCGGTTCTGACGTGGAAGTGGCGGCGTATGTGTCTGGCGACAGTGCAGCGCCCTATGTGGTGCTGAGCGTGATGGACCGTGGGGCGGGCATTGACCCGGACGAGCTGGAAGGCATCTTCAACCCCTTCACCCGTGGCGACCGTGCCCGGGGTGGCAAGGGCACTGGCCTTGGGTTGGCGATTGTGCGGCGGATTGCTTCGATGCATGGTGGCAATGTTGAGTTGCGCAACCGCGAAGAGGGTGGCCTGGAGGCGCGGGTGCGCTTGCCGCTTGGGCTGATGTTGCCCAGGGATGCGGTATAGGCACAGTTGCAAGCTCCCAGTTTAAAGCTGCAAGAGAAAGGTGAATTGCTTTGCCTATTCTTGCAGCTTAAAGCTTGAGGCTGTTGGCTGCTTCTCTAGCCCTTGCCCTTGGTCCTGGTCATATTTGGCCCACCATTCTTCTCCAGATGCTGAATGATGATCCCCGCCACATCCTTCCCGGTGGTGGTCTCGATCCCTTCCAGACCCGGTGATGAATTCACCTCCATCACCAGTGGCCCATGGTTGGAGCGCAATATATCCACACCCGCCACACTCAACCCCATCACCTTGGCCGCCCGCAGTGCGGTCATGCGTTCTTCCGGGGTGATCTTGATCAGGCTGGCGCTGCCGCCACGGTGCAGGTTGGAGCGGAACTCCCCCGGCTTGGCCTGGCGTTTCATCGCCGCAATCACCTTGTCGCCCACCACGAAGCAGCGGATATCCGCACCACCGGCTTCCTTGATGTATTCCTGCACCATGATGTTCTGCTTGAGCCCCATGAACGCCTCGATCACTGATTCCGCCGCCGTCGCAGTTTCACACAGCACCACGCCGATACCCTGGGTGCCTTCCAGCACCTTGATCACCAGCGGCGCGCCATTGACCATGTCGATCAGGTCGGGGATGTCGTCGGGGGAGTGGGCGAAGCCAGTCACCGGTAGGCCGATACCACGACGCGACAGCAACTGCAGCGAGCGCAGCTTGTCCCGCGAGCGGGCAATGGCTACCGATTCGTTGAGAGGAAACACCCCCATCATTTCAAACTGGCGCAGCACTGCGCAGCCATAAAACGTCACCGAAGCGCCGATTCGCGGGATCACGGCATCAAACCCTTCCAGCGGCTTGCCCCTGTAGTGGATCTGCGGCTTGTGGCTGGCGATGTTCATATAGGCACGCAGCGTGTCGATCACCACCATTTCGTGGCCACGTTCGGTGCCGGCCTCAACCAGGCGGCGGGTGGAATACAGACGCGGGTTTCGCGACAGCACAGCAATCTTCATGCAGCACCTGGGGCAGATAGGGTAGAGACCGGGAACACCGGCTTGTCTTGTACGTACTTGATGCCGGGATTGACCACCAAATGGCCGTCAATCAAGGCTTTGGAACCCAGCAACAGGCGGTAACGCATGGCCTTGCGACAGGCCAGGGTAAACTCCACCCGCCATACCCGATCACCCAGCGCCAGCGTGGTGCTGATGACATAGCGCACCTGCGCATGGCCATTGGAGCTCTTGATGGTTTTCATCGTCACCAGCGGCGCTTCGCAGCGGCGGTGACGCAGTTGCACGACGCTGCCCAAGTGTGCGGTAAAACGCACCCACTGCTCGCCGTCGCGCTCGAACGGCTCAATGTCGGTAGCGTGCAGGCTCGAGGTGCTGGCACCGGTGTCGATCTTCGCGCGCAGGCCTGCGACTCCCAAGTCGGGAAGTGCCACCCACTCACGCAGACCCACAACGGTCAAATGGTCAAATGTCTTCAATATGGATAACCGATCAATTTGCCCAGGCCTGAGGGGATATCTCGGCCAGGGCTTTAAATGCAGGCTTGGCGAACCAGTAGCCTTGCATCAGAAATATTCCACAGTCGGAGAGAAAGTCCCGTTCGCCGGCACTTTCGATGCCTTCGGCGATGACAGTAACGCCCAACTGCTCACAGATTGTGACAATCCCCTGGACGATGACCTGACGGACACGGTCCTGATCAACATCGCGGATCAGCGCCATGTCGAGTTTGATCAGGTCAGGTTGGAAGTCGGCCAGCAGGTTCAGCCCCGAATAGCCCGCGCCGAAATCGTCGATGGCGGTCTTGAATCCGAATTCGCGATATTCACGCAGAATATTCGTCAAATGGCGATAGTTATCTACATGCTCGCTTTCCAGGGTCTCGAAAATCAGCTGGTTCAACGGAAAATTATGTACGCGAGCCGCCTCCAGGGTGCTACGGATGCACAGTTCCGGGCGGTACACGGCATTGGGCATGAAGTTGATCGAAAGGTGAGTTTGCATTCCCAAGGTTGCCGCACCGGCGATCGCCTGGGTTCGGCAGCGTTGGTCGAAGCGGTAGCGGTTGCCTTCGTTGACCTGGTCCAGCACCGACAGCGCCCCTTCGCCTTGTGTGCCACGCACCAAGGCTTCATGGGCAAAGATCGAATGGTCCCGCAGGTCTACGATAGGCTGGTAAGCGAACGCAAAATCGAACCCGAGGGGCTCGCTTTGCTGGCAACCCACGCAGCGCTGGTTGGGCGAGGTGAGTGAAAGGGGGAATTCGGTCACAACATATCCTCGCGAAAACAGGGTGCTACCTGGCGTATCTTAGGTGAGCCTTGGGATTTATGCGTCGAAGGGTTTCAACGGTAAAGTTGCGACATTTTTCAGAGCGAGGAATTCAAGTGGCTCAAAAGCAGGAAGAGGAAGAAAAGGTCCGTCTGGACAAGTGGCTGTGGGCGGCGCGTTTCTATAAAACCCGTGCCCTGGCCAAGGCCGCCATCGAGAGCGGCAAGGTGCATCATCGTGGCGAGCGCTGCAAGCCGGGCAAAGAGCCACGTGTCGGTGATGAGTTTCAGATTCGTGCAGGGTTTGATGAAAAGACGGTCGTGGTTCAGGCGCTTTCCATCGTTCGTCGTGGCGCACCTGAAGCGCAAGCGTTATACGCCGAAACCGAAGCCAGCATTGCCAAGCGTGAAAATGCGGCGGCGATGCGCAAGGCCGGTGCCACTGGCATGACCACCGATGGCAAACCGAGCAAGAAACAACGCCGCGACCTGTTCAAGTTTCGCGGCAGTGGCAACGATGACTAGCCTCAATCGAACGGGCTTTTGTAGTGAGCGGGGCAAGCCCGCTCGCCACAGATTATTGCCGTGTTCTAACGACGCTCATTCGCCCCACTATGGGTAAACGAGCAGCCATCCCGAACACCGGCGCCGTTACCCGCAACAACCCACCCGATACCTTCGCCGCAAACGGTGTGTAGTACCCCCAGCCCAACGCCAACAGTGCCAGCAACACTCCGCCGATGTAATCGTCTTGCCCCCAATGTGCCCCCGCCACCAGGCGCGGCATCATGAACAGCAGCGCCAGGCCCCAGATCACCAGCACCTGGCCGATGCGCTTGGCGAACACGGTCATGAACATCCCCCAGATCAGCAGCACCGAGGCATGGTCCCCCGGGAAGCTCTGACTCGAACGGTCCTTCAACTCCCAGGTTTTCTCCAGGCCCGGGAAGTAGTCACTCATCTGGATCGCCCCGCTGATCACCATGGACGGGCTATTGTGTTGCCAGCCCATGTGCGCGGCGAGTTTGGAAAACAGCATGCGGATAAACAGCAACAGCAACAGAATGCCGACAAAACCTAACAAGGCCTGGCGCACTTGCACCGCCTTGAACACCCAATCGCCGCGAATCAACAGCATCAGCAGAATCACCCCGACCACTGCATCGAACGGTCGCAAACTGGCGACAGCCCACACGTGCAGCCATGTGGAGCTGCTCGCCAGCGGGTCATTGAGCAGGTGAAACAGCCACTCGTCGAACATCACACACAGCATCTGGCCGGTGGGCCACAGCCAAAAACACAGCAGCCCGATAGCGAGTAGATTGCAGACGGCCCATCGCCCGAGGTTCCACTTGGCTTGGAACAAACCCGGATTGTTCATAAACTGTCCCTCATGGCTCTAGAAACCGCACCAAAACGGTGCTAAAGCGTTTAATTCTATAAACCTTGTAATCATTTTGTCATCAATTCAGATACCCAGACCTATGACTGATCTACCGGATACCGACTTCACCCAACGCTTCATCTTCGACGAGAGCGACGCCCGCGGCGAACTGGTCTCGCTGGAGCGCAGCTATGCCGAAGTCCTTGCCAAGCACCCTTATCCGGAGCCGGTCGCGCAACTGCTCGGTGAGCTGATGGCCGCGGCAGCGTTGCTGGTGGGCACCATGAAGTTCGACGGTTTGCTGATTCTGCAGGCGCGTTCCGAAGGCCCGGTGCCGATGCTGATGATCGAATGCTCCAGCGAGCGTGAAATCCGTGGCTTGGCCCGTTATGAAGCCGATCAGATCGCGCCGGATGCCACCTTGTCCGACCTGATGGCCAACGGCGTGCTGGCAATTACCATCGACCCGACCGAAGGCCAGCGCTATCAGGGCATCGTCGATCTGGATGGCGAAACCCTGTCGGACTGCTTCACCAACTATTTCGTCATGTCCCAGCAGGTGGGCACCAAGTTCTGGCTTAACGCCGACGGCAAGCGCGCCCGCGGCCTGTTGTTGCAGCAATTGCCGGCTGACCGTATCAAAGACGACGATGATCGCGCAGAAAGCTGGCGGCACATCATCGCCCTGGCTGACACACTGAAAGCTGAAGAATTGCTGGGCCTGGACAACGAAACCATCCTGCACCGCCTTTACCACGAAGAGGCCGTGCGACTGTTTGACGCACAGGGCCTGCGCTTCAACTGCAGTTGCTCGCGTGAGCGTTCGGCCAATGCGCTGGCCAGCCTGGGCCTGGAAGATGCGCAAAACCTGGTGGTGGAGCACGGTGGCCATATCGAGATCGACTGCCAGTTCTGCAACGAGCGCTACCTGTTCGATGCGGCCGATGTAGCGCAATTGTTCGCCGGCGCAGGCATCGACACCCCTTCCGACACCCGCCACTAAAACGTTTAAGCACAGGTAAATCACCTGACAAACGCCGGATTAGCGCAGTTCTGACGGGAGGGCCCTACTCTTTTTGGGCTTTTCTGGCATAATCCGGCCCACTTTTTTCGCGGTAGTAGTGCGCAACTTTCTACTACAAAACGTTTGGAGCACTCGGCCATAGGCCGACGGGGAACCTCATGACGCAAGCCAACAACGCCGTATACACCGATCTGAGTGTTGACGATCTGGTTAAAGAAGCCCTGCAGCGTGGTGAAGGCGTGCTCGCCGATACTGGCGCGCTGGTCGTCGAAACCGGTCACCGTACTGGCCGTTCGCCGGTCGACCGTTTCATCGTTGAAGAGCCATCCACCCAGGCTTCCATCGCCTGGGGCCCGATCAACCGCAAGTTCCCGGCCGACAAGTTCGATGCCCTCTGGGCTCGCGTCGAGGCATTCAACAACGCGCAAGAGCATTTTGTTTCCCACGTTCACGTAGGGGCTTCCGAAGACCACTACCTGGCTGTGAAAATGACCACCCAGACTGCCTGGCAGAACCTGTTCGGTCGTTGCCTGTTCATCAACCCGGCCCAGTACAACCCGGCCGGTCGTGACGAGTGGCAAGTGCTCAACGTGGCCAACTTCGAATGCGTGCCAGAGCGTGACGGCACCAACTCCGACGGTTGCGTGATCCTCAACTTCGCACAGAAAAAAGTCCTGATCGCCGGCATGCGCTACGCCGGTGAAATGAAAAAAGCCATGTTCTCGGTGCAGAACTTCCTGCTGCCGGCTTCCGACGTACTGCCGATGCACTGCGCCGCCAACATCGGCGAAGCAGGCGACGTGACCCTGTTCTTCGGTCTGTCGGGCACCGGCAAGACCACCCTGTCCGCCGACGAAAGCCGTTACCTGATCGGTGACGACGAACACGGCTGGGGCGAAGGCGTGGTGTTCAACATCGAAGGCGGTTGCTATGCCAAGTGCATCGACCTGTCCGAGAAGAACGAGCCGGTCATCTGGAAAGCCATCAAGCACGGCGCCGTGCTGGAAAACGTGGTGATCGACGAAGCCGGGCACGCCGACTACACCAACGTCAGCCTGACCCAGAACAGCCGCGCCGCCTACCCGCTGGAGCACGTGGCCAAGCGTTCCGAGAAGAACCTGGGCGGCGAGCCAAATGCGGTGATCTTCCTGACCTGCGACCTGACCGGCGTACTGCCACCGGTGTCGATCCTCAGCGAAGAACAAGCGGCCTACCACTTCCTGTCCGGCTACACCGCACTGGTGGGCTCGACTGAAATGGGTTCCGGCGGCGGCATCAAGTCGACCTTCTCCACCTGCTTCGGCGCACCATTCTTCCCGCGTCCGGCTGGCGAATACGCTGAGTTGCTGATCAAGCGTATCCGCGGCTTCGGCTCCAAGGTCTACCTGGTCAACACCGGCTGGACCGGCGGCGGCTACGGCGTCGGCAAGCGCTTCAACATCCCGACCACTCGCGGCGTGATTGCAGCGATCCAGAGCGGCGCGTTGGTCGGTGCTGAAACCGAACACCTCGACACCATCAACCTCGATGTGCCATTGGCCGTACCGGGCGTTGAGACCGGCCTGTTGAACCCACGTAACACCTGGGCCGACAAGGCTGCCTACGACGAAGCGGCGAAGGCGCTGGCCGGTCTGTTCATCGAGAACTTCAAGAAGTTTGAAGTGAGCGATGCGATCAAGGCCGCGGGTCCCAAGTTGTAAGATTCAGTGGTTGTGAAAAAGCCGCCTCTTGTGAGGCGGCTTTTTTGTGCGTGTCGGATTAGTCGGCGATATGTAAAACCACTGCGCCGACCAGTACCAGCACAACCCCCAGCACCTGCACCGCCGACAACCGTTCCTTGAAAAACACGAACCCCAGGATCGCCGCGATCCCGCCCGACAACGTACTGATCACGGTCACCACCGACACCGACCCCGCCATCGCCCCCCATGAAAACGCCGAGAACCCGCCGAGATTCATCAAGCTCGCCCCGGTCAGCGTCGCGCAGTTTTTCAGCGGTGGGATTTTCAAGCCGTCCTTGATCTTCAACACCATCACCAGCAGTACGCACAGGCCTACAAGGTAACCCAGCCACAGCATGGTGATCGGTCCCAGCGCCGGCAGTGTGTAGCGGCCTTGCAGCCAGAAGCTGGTGCCATACAGCAGGGCGGCGAGCATGGCGTAGGCGATCGACTGGCTGGGGTTGTTGTGGGGGACGCCGTTGTCCTTATGGATGCTGGAGAGGATCACGCCGATTACACACAGGGCGATGCAGCCCAGTTGCGTCGGGCTGATGTGTTCACCGCTGGCCCAGGACAGAAGTGTGGTCACCACGCCGTAGGAGGTCACCAGCGGCGCCACGATGGCGGCTTTGCCCAGGGCAAAGGCCTTGGACAGTGCAAGAGCGCCGGAGACAGTGAACAGGGCGGCAGCGATGCCCAGCAGCCAGACGCTCAGCGCGGCGTCGAGGGCTTTGAACAGGAAGGTCGGGAGGATGACCAGCAGCAGGGTCATGATCAGAAAGCCCAGCGCCTGGCCGAAATACACCGCGCGTTTTACGCCCACGGCGCGGGCGTTGAGGCTCACGAGAAAATCCGTGCCGCCCCAGAGCAGGGCGGCCAGCAGGCCCATTGTTACGTCCATGTAAGGTCCTTGTTGTTTTGAGCACGCTCATCGAATGTGGGAGGGGCTTGCCCCCTCCCACATTTGAGTACCGGTGTGCCTGGAATTTGTGTTCGCTCAGCTCAGGTTTTCCAGCGTCTGCGTGTCCCAGCTGTGGGTCTTGATCGCCAGGTAGAGCATGCCGATGGTCAGCGGCACTTTTTCGCCGCGCCCCTTGGCCCGACGCTTGAGAAACACATCGAACACCGGCGGGTTGAAGTAACGATAAGTGTCGTAGTCACCCAGGTCGAGGGCAAATTCCTGCTCCAGCGCTTCCATCAGGTGCTTGGCCTCACTGCCGTCGCAGCCCAGGTCGAAGTTGATCGAAGTTTGCAGGCGGATCGTCTTGTGTTTTGGCAGGCCGATTTCTTCGTGCAAGAGCTGCAGGAGTTGCTGCATCACGGGGTCTTCGGGGAAGTTGGGGGCGAGGTTCATGGTGGGGGCACGCAGGAGTGGGTGATTGGCTTTTACTTTGCAATAGATATTCTGAGTGCTCAATAACCCGATGCCTGTCACGAAGGCGATTATCGGCAGGCTCCCAAGCTGGGCACCTCTGATCCATGAGGTGGCATACAACAGAAGTATTGGGCCGGTGACCAAGAGGCAGAGTCCAAACCATCTTCTGAGCACTGGTAGCCTTATTGACCTGTCAATTATGGCGGCCAGTGCGATGAGGAGGAGCAGATAAATCCATTCGATGTATTCGTTCATCGTCTTAGCCACTCTGGAGCTGTTGAGCCGTGGCCGATATGTTGAGTCCTTTCAATGTTCACTTGTATTTGCCGGGGCTGCTGAAAGGGCGCCAGTTTCAGTCAGAGAAAGGTGAGTTTTATAGAGGGGTGGGCAGGAGTTTTAGGCAGTTTCAGAAGGGGATGTCGTGGTATTTGGAGGTTTCTTACAGGGCTTTCCGGGATTTGTGGCTTGCAGTGACTTAACAGCAAAACAGGCAAGTGATGTGAGGGGGGGCTGGGGTGTGTCAGTTGCCGACCGGCCTACTCACACACCGCTCAAAAATTGCCTCCAACCCCCGATAATCACAGGCCACTGCATCAATATTCGCCGGTATCCACGCCGCGTGTTTCACCAGCCACCAGTTCACTGAAAACCCGGCATTCACGATGATCTGCTCAAACAAGATCCGTTGTGCTCGGCCATTACCTTCGCGGAAGGGATGGATGACGTTGAGGTCGCCATAGGCTTCGGCAATCTGCGTCACCAGCTCGGCCTGGCTCGCCCCGACATACCAGTTCGCTGCCTCCATTTGCCGGATGATCTTCGCCGCTTCCGGCGGGATGCGTTCCGGGGTGCAGAACAGCGTGTCGCCCTTCTGGATGTTGACGCTGCGCAGTTCACCTGCCCAGTCGTAGAGGTCGCCGAACAGGACGCGGTGGATGTGTTGCAGGCGTTCGAGGTCGTAGGGCGGCGGGAAGAGAGGTAGGTTGCCTACAGCGATTTCGGATAATTCTCGCTCGGCCTGGTGCAGTCGGGTTTCGTCGTGCAGATCGAGGCGGTTGCGCAGGACGCTGCTACCGGGATAGCAGTACGGATCCTGGCCCACCCCGTATTTGTCGAGCATCAGCGTGGGGTGTTGCGGTACTTGGCAAGGACGGCTTCACGGGTCGGCAAGGGCTTGTCGACGTCGGCCGGTTGGGTGTCGAACCCTTCCAGGCGCAGGCTGGCCAGGTAATTGGAACGGCGGATCTTGTGGTAATGATCCTGTTTTTGCTCAAACGTCGGTTCGCTCATGGCAGCGTACTCTTGGGTAGCAAGGTTTGATTGTAGCGCAATGCTTCAACAGGCAGACGGGATAAAAACCACGTCACATTCTGTATAAATAATCCGCCAGCCCACGCATTTCGGAGTATGTTTCACCGCAAAATCTTGCAGGGCGATTCCGCCCGCTACTTAAAGGGAGTTAAGCATGGGTTTGCTGCGTGTTGCTTCGGCAATGTCATTGTGTGCGGTCGCGTTTTCAGTCCAGGCGGCGCAATTGCCGATTGAAGTGCTCAGTGCGGTGGTCAAGGACCAGAAAATCGCCGACGCCGAGGTGTTGCTGCAACGCAACGGTGCGCAGAACGTAGTGGGCCGTACCAACGCCCAGGGGCAAGTGACCCTCACCAGCGAAGCCGCAGACGATGCCACCAATCTTCTGATCATCAAGAAGCCCGGCTACTCGAACCTGGTGGTGAAGTGCCCATGCGCCGGGATGACGTATGCCATCAGCCCGGTGATGGAAAACCTCGACGGCCTGCGTGTGGTACTGACCTGGGGCAAAACCCCGGAAGACCTCGACTCCCACATGATCTTCCCTGGCAACAATATCTACTTCGAGAACAAGACGGGCACCGACGCTGAACTGGACGTGGATGACGTCGACGGCTACGGCCCGGAAACCATCACCCTGCAGAAAAAACACTACGGCGAAAGCTACGTGTATGCCGTGCATGACTTCACCAACGGCGGCAATCCAGGCTCGCGCCAGCTGTCCAACAGCGAAGCCAAGGTATTCGTGTACATGGGCCAATCGCTGGTGCGTACCTACTACGTGCCGAAAAACCGCAGCGGCAACCTGTGGACCGTGTTCCGCATGACCGGCAGTGGCGACTTCCAGGACATCAACACCTTCAGTGGCGTGACGGTGAACGCGGCGAACGTGCTTAACGAAGTCAAACCGTTGCTGGATGACAGCGTGGCCGTTACCGCTGTGGCGGTGAGCTCTTCTGCACAAGCCGATGCGAAACGTCTGAACGTGCAAGGTGAAGCGGCTTACCAGGCCGGCAAGCTGGACCAGGCTATCGACCTGTTCCGCCAGGCTATCGAGTTGGACAATGGTTTCGGCAAGGCCTACGGCAACCTGGGCCTGGCGTATCAGAAGGCCGGCAACACCGCCGAGTCGATCTGGGCCAACCGCAAGGCTATCGCCCTCGCCACGGGCGCGAACGCTGCGACGGTGCGAGCGGGCGCTTACTACAACATTGCGCGGATCTACGAAGCTGCGGGGCAGTTCCCGGATGCGTTGCGTCACTATCAGTTGGCCAAGGAGCAGAAGGCTAACCCGGTGTATGACACGGCGATCGAGCGGGTGCAGAACCGCTGATACACAGCGACAAATGTTCTACCGACAACGCGCCTTAGGGCGCGTTGTTCGTTTGGGCACGATTACAGGCGCGAGGCAGCGTCCAGGTCCATCAACCCACGCCCATAGGCTTCGCTGTTGGCGTAGATGCCTGTTCGATTGGCGGTGCTGAGCAGGCGGTCACGCACTTGTTGCGGCGTCATTTCGGGAAAGCGACTTTGCAAGGCAGCCAAGGCGCCGCTGACCAGCGCAGCGGCTGGCGAAGTGCCGGCCGTAGGTCCGTAGCTGCCGTCCTTGTTGGTGGTCAACAGCCCTGCACCACCGTCACCTCCCGGTACCGCGATGCACCAGCGCGCCGCGAGGCCGCAATAGTTGGACTTGAGATTGATGGCGGTGCCGTCGCTCTTGAGTGCCATGACGGCTATCCAGCCCTTCTCCAGTTCAGGCACCAGTGCCGGCAGGCCGGGCTCGGCAAGCGGCTCACGCTTGACCTCATTGCCGGTGGAAAACACGAAAACATCACCCTCGGCGACCAGCTTTTTCGCCACGTCCAATGAGTCCCCCATCAAGCGTTCATAGATGGGAACTTCGTTGGTGTTGGCTTCGATGGGATTGGCCCATGAGTTGCTGAAGATCCGTGCGCCCTTTGTGTGTGCGAGCGTCCAGGCCCGGGCAATTTCACTGTCAAAATAAAAAGGCTCCTTGTCATCACCGAAGCGCATGGGAATCAACTGGGCGTTAAACGCAATGCCGTGGATGCCCTGGTCGTTCTTGTTGGCGGCGAGAATACCGGCCATCTGGGTGCCGTGACCCTTGATATCGAGCGTTCCTGGCTGGCTGCGCACAAAGTCGTAGCCCGGGTCGGCCACGCGACCGTAGAACTCAGGCAGGTCCTGGTTCAGGCCTGAATCAATCAGTGCCACTTTGACACCCTGGCCTGTGCCACCCCGTGCGTAGAGTGCTGATGCCTTGACGACGGGCAGGGCTTTTTGCGCCAGGTATTCGAGGGTTTCAAAGCGCTGTGTATCCGGCTCGGCGGGCTTTGGGGAGGGTGGGGTCACGCACCCCAACAGCAACAGCGGCAATGTGAGCAGGATCGGGCGTAGCGATGGGAATACTGGCTTGTGCGACATTCACGACTCCGTGTCGGGCGCTTGTGATCAGGCATGTTAATGTCTTAGTTTTTGCGTCGGCCTGCTGGTTTTCTCTGTATCAGTTTGTAGCGTTTATCCCCGACCTATTCTCGATCGCTGATCTATGTTTTTGACTCCCTCAGCGGTCAATGGAGTGACAGCCTATGCACGACACCCTCCAACAGGTCTTTGGTTATCCACAGTTTCGTCCGGGCCAGGAAGAAACGGTCAGCGCCATACTGGCCGGGCGTTCGGCGGCCGCTATTTTCCCTACCGGGTCGGGCAAGTCCCTGTGTTACCAGCTGTCGGCGGTGTTGCTGCCGCACCTGACGCTGGTGGTATCGCCGCTGTTGGCGTTGATGCAGGACCAGCTGGGTTTCCTGCAGCGCCATGGCATTGCGGCGGGCAGTATCGACTCGGCCCAGAACCGCGATGAGGCCAATGAGGTCATGGCCCGTGCGCGGTCGGGCGAACTCAAGATCCTGATGATTTCGGTGGAGCGCTTGAAGAACGAGCGCTTCCGTAACTTCCTGCAAAGTGTGCGGATCTCGTTGTTGGTGGTGGACGAGGCCCACTGTATTTCCGAATGGGGTCACAACTTCCGTCCGGACTATCTGAAACTGCCGGACTACCAGCGTCAGTTCAATATCCCACAAGCACTGCTGCTGACGGCGACAGCCACGCCCAAGGTGATTGCCGACATGCAGGCCAAGTTCGCCATTGCCCCGGACGATGTGGTCACCACGGGCTTCTACCGGCCCAACCTCAACCTGCTGGTGGAGCCGGTCAGCGGTGCGGACAAGCGTCGCCGGCTGGTGCAGTGGATGAGTGAGCGCGTCGAGCAGCCGAGCATTGTCTACGTTACCTTGCAGAAAACCGCCGAGCAGATTGCCGAGCACCTGAATCGCAACGGCATCCAGGCCGAGGCCTATCACGCGGGTCTGCCCCACGATAAACGCGAGGCTATCCAGCAGCGCTTCATGGGGGGGCGCTCCAATTGCATCGTCGCCACCATCGCGTTTGGCATGGGCATCGACAAGAGTGATATCCGCAACGTGGTGCACTTTGACCTGCCCAAATCCATCGAGAACTACAGCCAGGAGATTGGCCGGGCGGGGCGTGATGGGCAGCCATCCGACTGCCTGGTGCTGGCCAATCGCGACAGCCTCAATGTGCTGGAAAACTTCGTGTACGGCGATACGCCAGAGCAGGAAGGTATCCGGCGGGTGCTGGAAGAGTTGCAGGCCGCGCGGGGCGATGGGCAGTGGGAGTTTTTGCTCAGGTCCTTGTCGGACCTCAGCAATATCCGCGAGCTGCCGTTGAAGACGCTGCTGGTGCAGTTGGAGCTCAAGGGCGTGATCGCGCCGCGTTACGCGTTTTATGCCGAGTACCGTTTCAAATACCTGGTCGAACCTGAGGCTTTGCTGGCACGTTTCTCCGGTGAGCGGCAGCAGTTTGTCGCGGCGATCATCCAGGTTTGCAAGCGCGCGAGGAGCTGGGCGACAGTGGATTTCGACGTGCTGTATCAGCAGCACAACGCCGAGCGCAATCGGGTGGTGAAGGCGCTGGATTATTTCCAGGAGCAGGGCCTGATCGAACTGGAAAGCAAGCAAATGACCGAGGTCTACAGCCTGCTGGAGACCGATTTCGATCCACAGGTGTTGAGCGCTGAGTTATACACAGGCTTCAAGCAGCACGAGGTGGCAGAAGTCGCGCGGATTCACGCCATGCTCGATCTGTTTGCCACCGAACACTGCCTGGGGCAGCGCCTGGCACAGTACTTTGGCGATGAAAATGCACCGCAGCGTTGTGGGCATTGCTCGGTGTGCCACGGTCATGTTGCGCGCCTTCCTTCGCCGCCGGGCTTGCCGCTGCTTGTGGATAAGAACTTCATGGAGCTGTGCGGCGATTTTATCCACAGGCATCATGAACACACCGGGCAACTGCCTGGCGCGGAACGCCTGACGCGTTTCCTCGGGGGCATCAGCGTGCCGTTGTTTACCAAGCTGAAGGCGCGAGGTATTCCGGGTTTTGCTGTGCTGGAAGAGTATCCGTACGCCGAGGTACGCGAGTGGGCCCAGGCCCATTTGAATGACCTGTAACTCACTTTCACGAGATGACCCGATGCCTGATACCGTACCGCAACGCGCCGATTTCCCTCACTTCCAGCCGATCATCACGCGTTGGCACGACAACGATGTGTATGGCCATGTGAACAACGTGACCTACTACAGCTTCTTTGACACGGCAGTGAATACCTACCTGATCGAGCAAGGTGGTCTGGATATTCAGGAAGGCGATGTGGTGGGGTTTGTGGTGAGTTCGGCGTGTGATTACTTTGCGTCGATCGCCTTTCCCGAGCGCATCGACATCGGCCTGCGGGTGGGCAAGCTGGGCAACAGCTCAGTGCAGTACGAGTTGGCGGTGTTCAAGGCGGGCGAAGAAGACGCCTGTGCGGCGGGGCGGTTTGTGCATGTGTTCGTGGATCGGGGGACGAACCAGCCGGTGACGATTCCGGGGCGGTTGCGCGAGGCATTGCAGCGGTTGATCACCCTGTAAGAGCCGGCAAGCCGGCTCCTGCACTCAGCAACTATCAGTCGCGGTAGTGATGCTTGTTCTTGCGATGCCCATAGGCATGACCGCGCCCACGGTGGTCGTCACGGTCATAACGGCGGTGATCACGGCCACGGCTGCGACGGTCGTCGTCATCGCTCTTGTTGCCCATGTAGTTGCCCAGTGCGCCACCGGCACCACCGCCGGCCGCTGAACCGATCAGTGCGCCGGTGCTGCCGCCGACACTGCGGCCCACAACGTTGCCGCCGGCTGCGCCCAATGCGCCGCCAATAGCGGCTTCGCCACGGCTGCGCTTGTCGGCGCCCACCGCACTACCACCCGCGCCACCCAAGGCTGCGCCGATGGTCGAACCCGTGTTGCCGCCTAGCTGCTGGCCAACGACCGAACCCAGAACCCCGCCCAATGCGCCGCCCACACCGGCTTCGGTGGTGCCACCGGCCATGGCTGCGCCACTGACCAGGCCAAGGGACAACAAGAGAATCGAGGAGAACTTCATTAGGGAGACCTCAAGAGGATGACGGCGCGATCCTGAGGCTGTATCTGGATTGTGACAATAGAAATCCGACCAGTAGCACGAGTTGTACACAATTCTATAAGTTACTGTTTTTACTCGGGAACTTAAGCCTGTTTTGCGAGTCTTTAGCTACTTCGGAACGGCCGCTTTTATGCAAAAGCGGCCTTTTTTGTGCCTGAAATTCCTTTGCGGGTAATTCCCTGTGGCGAGCAGGCCTATACAAGTCTGCCCACCACAACGGTCCCGATCAGGCCGAGCGCGCCATGATCAAGCCATTGTCACTCGCCGCTTCCAACCGGATCGCCACGAACTTCGACGTCGGTGTATGGCTGCCATCCCCGGTGCTTTCCAACGGCACCAGCGGGTTCACTTCCGGGTAGTAAGCCGCAGCCTGCCCCGCCGGAATATCGAACGCCAGCAAGGTAAAGCCCTTCACACGGCGCTCGCGGCCGTCCTCCCACAACGACACGATGTCGGCCTTCTGCCCTGGCTTGAAGCCCAGGCGGATGATGTCGGCTTCGTTGACGAACAGCACGTCACGCTGGCCCTTGACCCCACGGTAGCGGTCGTCCAGGCCGTAGATGGTGGTGTTGTACTGATCGTGGGAGCGCATCGATTGCATGATCAGGTCCGGTACGCGGCCGGTCGCGTGGGTGCGTTCGTGGATCAAGTCCTTGGGCAGGATGTTCGGGCGGAAGTTGGCGCGGCCCGACGGGGTATTCCAGCGGCGCGCGCCGGCGGAGTTGCCCAGATAGAAACCGCCCGGATGCTTGATCTTCTCGTTGAAGTCCTTGAAGCCGGGAATGGTGTCGGCAATCAGGTCGCGGATGCGGCTGTAGTCGGCCACCAGCCAGTTCCAGTCCACCGGCTTGCTGCCCAGGGTCGCGGCAGCGATACCGGCCAGGATTGCCGGTTCGGATTTCATGAGTTTCGACAGCGGCTGCAACTGGCCATTGGAACCGTGGACCATGCTGAACGAGTCTTCCACCGTCACCGCTTGCGGGCCTTCGGCCTGGATATCGATGTCGGTACGGCCCAGGCACGGCAGGATCAGTGCATCTTTGCCGTGCATCAAATGGCTACGGTTGAGCTTGGTGCTGATCTGCACGGTAAGGTCGCAATTGCGCAGGGCTTCGAAGGTACGCAGGCTGTCCGGCGTGGCTTGGGCGAAGTTGCCGCCCAGGCCGATAAACACCTTGGAGCGGCCTTCGAGCATGGCGTGGATGGCTTCCACCACGTTGTGCCCGTTTTCACGCGGCACCTGGAATTGGAAGCGACGCTCCAGGGCATCGAGGAACGCCACCGGAGGGCGTTCGTTGATGCCCATGGTGCGGTCGCCCTGCACGTTACTGTGGCCACGCACCGGGCACAGGCCGGCGCCTGGGCGGCCGATATTGCCGCGCAGCAGCATCAGGTTGGCGATTTCCTGGATGGTCGGCACCGAATGGCGGTGCTGGGTGATGCCCATCGCCCAGCACATGATCACGTTCTTGCCTTTGGCGTACATGCGCGCCGCTTGCTCGATCTCGACCAGGGTCAGGCCGGACTGTTCGACGATCTCATCCCAGGAGGTATCGTCGATCTTGCCCAGGTATTCCAGCACGTTGGCGGTGTGCTCGTTGAGGAAGTCGTGGTCGAACACGGCCTCCTTGCCTTCGGCCTGGGCCTGGCGTTCCCACAGCAGCAGGAACTTGGCCATGCCGCGCAGGATGGCCATGTCGCCCCCCAGCGCCGGGCGGAAGTAGGCGGTGTTGGTTGGCTTGTCGCCGTTGGTGAGCATTTCCAGCGGGTGTTGCGGGTGCTGGAAGCGTTCCAGGCCGCGCTCTTTGAGTGGGTTGATGCACACCACCTGAGCGCCGCGTTTAACCGCTTCACGCAGCGGTTCGAGCATGCGCGGGTGGTTGGTGCCGGGGTTCTGGCCCCAGACGAAGATCGCATCGGCATGTTCGAAGTCATCAAAGGTCACGGTGCCTTTGCCGACCCCCACGCTTTGCGCCAGGGCAACGCCGCTGGCTTCGTGGCACATGTTCGAACAGTCCGGGAAGTTGTTGGTGCCGTAGGCGCGCACGAACAATTGGTACAGGTAGGCCGCTTCGTTGCTGGCGCGACCCGAGGTGTAGAACTCGGCCATGTCAGGGCTGGGCAGGGCGTTGAGGTGCCTGCCGACCAGGTCGAAGGCCGCTTCCCAACTGATGGGCGTGTAGCGGTCGGTTTCGGCGTCATAGCGCATCGGCTCGGTCAGGCGACCCTGGTATTCCAGCCAGTAGTCGCTCTGTTCCAGCAAGGCGGTGACGCTGTGCTTGGCGAAAAATGCACCATCCACACGGCGCTTGGTAGCTTCCCAGTTGACCGCCTTGGCGCCGTTTTCACAGAACTTGACCATGCCGCTCTCCGGCGAGTCACCCCAGGCGCAGCCCGGGCAGTCGAAGCCGCCGTTCTGGTTGGTCTTGAGCATCATGCGCAGGTTTTTCAGCGCGTTGTCGCTGGTCAGCCAGGCCTGCGCCACGCTGATCAGTGCGCCCCAGCCGCCGGCCGGACCTTTATAGGGCTTGTAGCGCGGGGTCGGGGTTTGGTCGGCTTGGTGGTGCTGGCTCATGGCTGGTTCTCCATCGCAGGGCTGTAGACCCGCGGCGCACTTTTCTGCGGCAGGTGGATGAGATTGAGGTTATGCCGGCGCGCCCATTGCAGGGCGAGGCCGGTGGGTGACGACAGGCTGACCAGGGTCTGGATACCCGCGCGCAGGACTTTCTGGATCAACTCCAGGCTGCAACGGCTGGTAACAATCGCCAGGCCGCCTTCGGTCGGAATTTTTTGGCGGATCAATGCACCGATCAATTTATCCAGGGCGTTATGTCGGCCAATGTCTTCGCGGCCCAGCAACAATTCGCCCTGGCCGTTCATAAATACGGCGGCATGCACGGCGCCGCTGTACTGGCCCAAGGGCTGGAACGCGCTGATGCGTTGGCGCAGGCCATCCAGCCATTCGGCAGGCGGCAAAGGCGCGCCCGGCAGTACATCAAGGTCAGGCAATGCTTGTTCTACCGCCTCTACACCGCACAGACCGCAACCACTGGTGCCGGCCAGTTGCCGGCGCTGTTGCTTGAGGTTCCAGAAGGCACGGCTGGAGATCTGCACCTGAGCGTATTGAGCAGAGCCCGATCCGCTGAGTTTTAGATCATAAATGTCGCTAACGTCGGCGATAATGCCGCTGCCTATGCTGAAGCCGACGATAAAGTCTTCCAGGTCTGTCGGCGTCACCAGCATTACCGCTTGGCTGATGTCGTTGTAGGCAATCGCCAACGCCACTTCCTCGGCCAGGGCTGTGCTGGCGAATTCCGTATGTTCGAGATTGCAATACTGGTAGCTCTGGCTGGCGGCGGGCGCTGGCGTTTCAAGAGCGGGCGCCGCGCAGACTGGGCGCTTGGCGTTCATGGGGCAGTACCACCGGCGGATTGATCAGTGTTTAGACTAGGCGCGACAAAGCGTCGCGTCTAATCGCCAGTACTGATCTTCCGATAGATGACGTCGATCAAGACTCGTTTTGCGATTTCTGATACAGCGCGAAACACGCCTCTGCCAGCGCCGAGCGCGGTGCACTGCGGCGCATGATCAAGCCCAGGCGCGCGAGTGTATGGGCGTCTTCGATCGGCTGCAGGCGCAGATGCTCGGTGAGTGCATCCAGGCCACCGTCCAAAGGCATCACGGCGCAGCACAAGCCGCCATGCACGGCTTGCAACAACTGATGGACGGCATCGGTCTGCAACAATGGCTGCGGGTTGAGCCCACGGCTGTGGAAGTTGTGGTCGATGGATTGGCGAAAGTGCATGCCGCTGGTGAGCATGCCCAGGGGCAGTTCAATCAGGGCTTCCCAGCTCAATGGCGTGTCGCCAAAGCTGAAGAAGCGTTGGTCGTAGAGCAGGCCCATGCGGGTTTCGCCCAAGGCCAGCGAGTCGAAGCGCTCAGTGTCCAGGCGCTCCAGGTAAGACACGCCCAGGTCCAGGCGATTGCTCGCCAGTTGCTCAAGGATCTGTTCGGAGCTGAGCGCCGACAGCTCGAAGCGCAGGTTTGGGTGTTCTTTGTGCAGTTGCTGCATCAATGCCAAGGGATCGAAGCTCGACAACGGCACCACGCCCAGGCGCAATGTGCCGACGAGGTTGCCGCGACAGGCGGCCGCTTCGGCCTGCAAGCCGTCGTACGCCGCCAGCACCGTGCGTGCCCAGGCCAGCACGCGCTCACCGGGGGCGGTAAAGCCCTCGAAGCGCTGGCCGCGATTGACCAAAGGCAGGTCCAGCTCTTCTTCAAGGCTGCGCAGGCGCATCGACAGGGTCGGTTGAGTGATGTGGCAACGCGCGGCCGCCTGGCCGAAGTGGCGGGTCTCGTCGAGGGCGATGAGGAATTTCAACTGTTTGATGTCCATCTTCGCTCCAGGGCTTATTCCAATGGCGGGGGGATTCTAGCGCGTTTGGGTCTTTTGCCGGGCTGGAACCCAAGTCGGTAGGACTGGTCTAGTCTTGGGCATCTGGAAATCAATTAACAAGGAGCGCGCACTATGAGCATTTTCAGCTTTATCAAGGAAGCCGGCGAAAAGATTGTCGACCTGTTGACGCCGGGTAATGCAAACGCCAGTGAGCAGTTGAAGGAGCACGTGGCCAAAGTGGGCCTGGGTAATCCGAATGTGCAGACCACGGTGGATGGCGACAAGGTGACCGTGACCGGTGAAGTCGCCACCCAGGAAGAGAAAGAGAAGATCCTGCTGGCGCTGGGCAATATTGCCGGAGTGGCGAGTGTGGATGACCAGATCACCGTTTCCGGGCCTGTTGTGGCTGCCGCCCGTTTCGTCGTGGTGAAAAAGGGCGACACACTGAGCGCGATTTCCCTGGCGGTGTATGGCAACGCCAACCAGTACAACAAGATCTTCGAAGCCAACAAGCCGCTGTTGTCGCACCCGGACAAAATCTACCCAGGGCAGACGCTGCGTATTCCTGAGTAAAACGCAGGACGAAAGGTGGGATGGGGCTTGCCCCCGATGGTGGTGTGTCAGTGACTGAATGTGTCTCTGATGCACAGCAATCGGGGGCAAGCCCCCTCCCACATGGGGTCAGAGTCCGGCAATGAGATCTCGGTAGTCGTCGAGCGCCGCAAATTCCGCCGTGTCCTTTGGACCTTTCTTGCTGTCCGGCTCCTTTACCGCCAACAAATGCCCCACGCCAAACGCCTGGGCGCTGCGCAGGATCGGCAAGGTGTCATCGATAAACAAACTCCGTGCCGGGTCGAAGCCGATATCGGCTTGCAGGGCATCCCAGAACTGCGGGTTCTCCTTGGCGAAACCGTAATCGTGGGAGCTGATCAACCGCTCGAAATACGGCGCCAGTTCAATGCGTTCCAGCTTCAATGACAGGGAATCACGATGAGCGTTGGTGATCAGGATCACGCGCTTGCCGGCCCGTTTGATTGCCGCGAGGAAAGTGTCGGCATCCGGGCGCAGGGCGATCAGGTGCGCCGTTTCCAGCTTGAGTTCGCGCACCGGGATCTTCAGTTCGGTACTCCAGAAGTCCAGGCAATACCATTGCAACTGTCCGGCGTTACGCTCGAACAGCGGCTGCAACTCCATCTCGGCCAGGGCGCGGCTCACGCCATGCAGTTCGGCGTAGCGCTGGGGCAGGTGTTCCATCCAGAAGTGGTTGTCGTAATGCAAGTCGAGCAGGGTGCCGTCCATGTCCAGCAGGACAGTGTCGATGGCGTGCCAGGGCAAAGAGGGCATGGGGCGGTCTCATGTAAGTAAAGATATCCGACACAGACAATCGGAAAAGCCACGGTATAGTAACCCGATCACGCCAAGGAGCCGCTCATGCGCCAGAAACCCACCGTCCTCGCCCGCGAAATAGTCGCCAGTAGCCGTTTGTTCCGCGTGGAGGAAGTGCAATTGCGCTTCTCCAATGGCGTTGAGCGGACCTACGAGCGCCTGGTGGGTCGCGGTGCCGGCTACGGCGCGGTGATGATTGTGGCCATGATCGACGCAGACCATGCGTTGCTGGTGGAAGAATACTGCGGCGGCACCGACGAATATGAGCTGTCGTTGCCCAAGGGGTTGATCGAGCCCGGTGAAGACGTACTGGCGGCGGCCAATCGCGAACTCAAGGAAGAGGCGGGCTACGGCGCACGGCAGTTGGAGCACCTCACGGAACTGTCGCTGTCGCCTGGCTACATGAGCCAGAAAATCCAGGTGGTACTGGCCACCGACCTCTATGAAGAACGCCTGGAAGGCGATGAACCTGAGCCGATGCGTGTGGACCGGGTCAACCTGCGCGAGCTGTCGATGCTGGCGCAAAATGAGCAATTCAGCGAAGGCCGGGCCCTGGCCGCGCTGTACCTGGTACGAGACCTGTTGACCCAGCGAGGAGCGTTTAACGCATGAGCGAACTGTTTTTAGGCCACCCGTTTATTGCCCCGGTGATCGAGCTGGCCCGTCAGGCCGGTGAAGTGATCCTGCCGTACTGGCGCGCTGACGTGGCCGTTACGTCCAAAGCCGATGATTCGCCGGTGACGGCCGCGGACCTGGCCGCTCATCACCTGATCCTGGCCGGCCTGACCGCGCTGGACCCGAGCATTCCGGTGCTGTCCGAAGAAGATGCCGATATCGACCAGAGCGTGCGCGCCGGCTGGCAGCGCTGGTGGCTGGTGGATCCGTTGGATGGCACCAAGGAATTCATCTCCGGCAGCGAAGAATTCACCGTGAACATCGCCCTGATCGAACAGGGCCGCGTCGTGTTCGGCGTGGTCTCGATGCCCACCAACGGCCGTTGCTACTTCGGTGGCGCCGGCTTGGGTGCCTGGCGATCCGATGTGAATGAAGCGCCCAAGCAGATCCAGGTGCGTGAAGCACCGGCAGCGGGCGAGTCGTTCACCGTAGTTGCAAGTCGTCGGCATACCAGCGCGGAGCAGGAGCGCTTGCTGGGCGGGCTGAGCGAAGGCCTGGGCGCGTTGAAGCTGACGAATATCGGCAGCTCGCTGAAGTTCTGTTTGTTGGCCGAGGGCAGTGCGGACTGCTATCCGCGCCTGGCGCCGACCTCGCAGTGGGACACGGCGGCAGCCCAGGGCGTACTCGAAGGCGCGGGGGGCGAAGTGTTGGAGCTGAGCGGTGAGCCGTTCAGCTACCCGGCGCGGGCATCGTTGTTGAACCCGTTCTTTTTGGCGTTGCCGGCCAAGGCTGCGTGGCGCGAGCGCTTGCTGACCCTGGCCAGATCCTGAGGCGGAAGGTGGGAGGGGGGTGGCAGTCAGCGGTGCAGGACGTACTGCCCGGTGAAGGCCACTGCACGCTCCTCGCTGCCTTCATTCACAACCCACGTCTCCAGCGTGATGCGCGCGCGACCATAGCGCTGGTACGTCGCTAAAAAGCGCTTCCACACCTTCTCCTCCGGCGCCTGGCATACCACCGTTGCATCCCGCGTGACCGGCAGCGGATAACTGATCTGCCCTTCCTGAATCACGATGTGCCCGTCTTCGATGCCTTCTTCACGCAGTTGCAAGTGCAGCCAGCCCCAACCCCCCAGCACTGCGCCGCAATACAGGCTGCCGCCGAACATGGTGCTCTTGTGGTTGATGTTGGCGTGCAAGGGCAGATGCAGTTCCAGCCGCCCGTGGTGCCAGTCGAGCACCTTGAGGCCCATTTCCCGGGTGAGGGGGATGTCGTGGTGAAGAATGGATTCCAGGTAACGGCTGTCGCGGTTCATGGGGGCCTCTTGGCGAGTGGGAGCGGTCATTCGTCATCGCCGCTTTGGTTGGCGAAATTCAGGCCGTGCTTGCGCAGCTTGTCGTGCAAGGTCTTGCGCGGTACGCCGAGGGCTTCGGCGAGGCTGCGCATGGAGCCGTGGGGGCGGGTCAGCTCAGCGGCGATCAGGCTTTTTTCGAACTGCTCGACCTGTTCGCTCAGGCCACCCGAGGTGGACGTCAACACACCGGCGGCAGGGTTGTCCGGCGTGGCATCCAGTGCCAGTTCCAGCCCCAATGCGAAGCGTTCGGCGGCGTTTTGCAGTTCGCGTACATTGCCCGGCCAGTTATGGCGCAGCAGCAGGGCGCGCTGGCCCGGTTGCAGTTCGTGCAGCGGCAGGCCGTGACGACTGCTGGCTTCATCGGCGAAGTGCTGGAACAGCATCAAGGCATCCTCACCCCGCTCACGCAGCGGCGGAATACGCAGCGGCGCGACGTTGAGTCGGTAATACAAGTCGGCACGGAAGCGACCCTGGTCGGCGGACTGGCGCAGGTCTTCCTTGGTGGCGGCGATGATGCGGATATCCAGCGGGATCAGTTGATTGCCGCCCAGCCGCTCCACCACACGCTCCTGCAGCAGGCGCAAGAGTTTGACCTGCACGTCCAGGCTCATGCTTTCGATTTCATCGAGGAACAAGGTACCGCCGTTGGCGAACTCGAACTTGCCGATGCGGCGTTTCTGCGCGCCGGTGAAGGCACCAGGCTCGTGGCCGAACAGCTCGCTTTCGACCACCGATTCAGCCAGCGCCCCGGCGTTGATCGCCACGAACGGCCCGCTGCGGCGGCTCGACAGGTCGTGCAGCGCACGCGCCACCACCTCTTTGCCGGCGCCGGTTTCGCCGAGGATCAGCACATCGGCCTTGGTCGCGGCCAGGGCGCCGATCTGTTCACGCAGGCGCAGCATTTGCGGCGAATGCCCGACCAGTCGCGTGCTCAATTGCTGACGATCGCTGAGGGCCAGGCGCAGGCTGCGGTTGTCCAGTACCAGGCGGCGCAGAGCCAGGGCACGGCGGACGCTGTCGAGCAGGGCGTCGCTGGCGAAGGGTTTTTCCAGAAAGTCATAGGCACCGGCGCGCATGGCTTGCACCGCCAGCGGCACATCGCCATGACCGGTGATCAGCAGCACCGGCAGGTCCGGGTCCTGGCCGTGCAGTTCGGCGAGCAGCTCCAGGCCGTCCATGCCGGGCATGCGGATATCGCTGACCACCACCCCCGGCCAGTCCCGCGACAGGCGTGCGGTGAGGCCGCTGGCTTCGCCCAGGGGCAGGACTTTCAGCCCGGCCAGGTCCAGGGTCTGGCACAGCGCCTGACGCAGGTGTGGATCGTCGTCGATCAACACCACCTGAATCTGGTTATCGATACTCATACACTGCGGTCCTCGGACGGTTGCAGACTGACGCCCGGCGAGCCGGCGCGCAATTTCAAGGTTAACAGCGCGCCGCCTTCCTTGTGGTTGGCAAACAGCAGTTCGCCGCCGAAGGCACGCATCAGGGTCTCGCAGATCGCCAGCCCCAGGCCCAGGCCCTGGGTGCGTGTCTTGGTGGTGTAGAACGGCTCGCTGGCGCGCCCCAGGGCCTCCATGCAAAAACCCGGGCCGTTGTCGCGAATGTACAGGTTGACGCCCTGTTCGGTGGTTTCGGCACTCAGCCAGAGTCTGCGTGGCGGGCCTTTTTCGGTGAGGGCGTCGAGGGCGTTGGCCAGCAGGTTGCCCAGCACCTGGCGCAGGCGGGTTTCGCCGGCTTGTACCCAGAGGGTGGCTTCCGGCAAGTCGCGGATCAGTTCCACTTCCATCGACCGTCGCCGCTTGGCCAGCAACGCCAGCGCATCGTCGAGCGCCGGTTGCAGGGCCACGCTTTCGGGCGCATGGCGGTCGCGACGGGCGAAAGCGCGCAGGTGGGCGATGATCGAGGCCATGCGCCCGGTCAGTTCGCTGATCAGCTTGAGGTTGCCGCGGGCGTCATCGGTGCGTTCATGGTCGAGCAGGATTTCGGCGTTTTCCGCGTAGCTGCGAATGGCGGCCAGGGGCTGATTGAGTTCGTGACTGATGCTCGCCGACATGGTGCCCAGCGCCGACAGTTTACCTGCTTGCACCAGGTCGTCCTGGGCCCGTACCAGCTCCTGCTGGGCGTGTTCGCGCTCCAGCACTTCCTGTTTCAGGCGCCGGTTGAGGCCCTCCAGGTCACTGGTACGCTCGACCACCCGCGCTTCCAGCTCGCGGCGGGCCTTGGCTTCGAACGCAATGCGCTCCAGGTAGTGACGGCGACGTTGCATCATCAGTCCCAGCAGCAACATCAACACCAGCAGCGTCGCGCCGCCGACGGCAACCACGGTGCGCACCGGGCGGTTGATCAACGAGCGTGGCGCAAGGATTTCCACATTCCAGCCCGTTTCGGCGATGGCCGTGGATTGGCGCAGCCACGCGGTGCTGCTCAGGCTCAACGGCTGCGGGTCGCGGGTCGGGTAGGGCTGGATGGCGATGATGGCCTGGCGTTCTTCAGCGGTCAGCGGACGGGTCGCGCGGAATCGCCATTGCGGGCGCGAGGTCAGGATCACCACGCCGTTATGGTCGGTGACCAGCAGTTGTTCCGGGGTGTTGCCCCACAGGCTTTCGGTGTGGTCCAGGTCGACCTTGACCACCAATACACCGATGATCTTATCGCCGTCACGTACGGCGGCGGCGAAGAAATAACCGCGCTTGGCCGATGTAGTGCCCAGGCCGAAAAACCGCCCCAGGCGCCCGGCCATGGCTTCGCTGAAATACGGGCGGAACGAGAAGTTGCGCCCGACAAAGCTGTCTTGTTTATCCCAATTGGACGCCGCGAGGGTCTTGCCGGTGGTGTCCATCAGGTACATCACTTCCACCCCGGCCTGGGCGGCGACCTCCTTGAGCAGCAGGTTGGCGTTGACCAGGTTGGTGCTGACGTTGGGCGCGTCCAATGCAGTGCGCAGGGCCGGCAGGTCGCCGAGGATTTGCGGCAGCACTTCATAGCGGTGCAGGGTGCCGAGCAGGTTGGCGACGTACAGGTCGAGGGTCTGGCGGTTCTGGCCGGCCAGTTCGCTGCGGTAATAACGCTCGGCCAGATGCTCCAGCGGCCACAATAGCGGCGCCAGGCAAAGCGCCAGGAGGGCGAGGCTGCGCCAGCGGGGTCTGCGCGGGAGGGGTGGAGTCATGGGAGTCGTGCGCCTGTGGGTACAGGCGCATTATGCCTAGTGCTGCTGTGCAAGACACTCGCGCAATGCGTCTTGCCACTGCGGCTGGCTGACGTGCCATTGTTGTTGCAAGCGGCTGCAATCGAGGCGTGAGTTCAAGGGACGCTGGGCGGGCGTCGGGTAGGCGCTGGAAGGGATGGCTTCCAGCTCGGCACAGGCTTTGCCCTGCTTGCGCAGATGCTCGCCGATGGCCTCAGCAAAACCGAACCACGACGTTTCACCTTGGGCGGTCAGGTGATATACCCCCCATTCCCCCGCTGTGCCGGCTTGCCAGCGCTCGATCAACGCAAGCGTACTGTTGGCGATGCTACCGGCCCAGGTCGGTGCGCCGATCTGATCGGCGACGATGCGCATCTGCGGTTTTTCCTGCAGCAGGCGTTGCATGGTCAGCAGGAAGTTCTTGCCGTGGTTGGAGTAGACCCAACTGGTGCGCAGAACCAGGTACTGACCCCCTACGGCTGCAATCGCCTGCTCGCCGGCCAGCTTGCTCTGGCCATAGACGCCCAGCGGGTTCGGCGTGTCGGCTTCGGTGTAAGGCGCCGGTTTGCTGCCGTCGAACACGTAGTCGGTTGAGTAGTGGATCAACGGGATGCCCAGTGCCTTGGCTTCCTCGGCGAGAATGCCGGGGGCGATGGCGTTGATGGCAAATGCGGCGTCCGGTTCGCTTTCGGCCTGATCGACAGCGGTGTGAGCCGCTGCGTTGATAATCAGGCTTGGGCGGTGGGCGCGCACTTGCTGACGGATCTGTTCTGCATTGGCCAGGTCAAGCTGGTCGCGGCCCAGGACGATGAGTTCGCCCAAGCCCTGGAGGCGTTGTTGCAGTTCGCGGGAGACTTGGCCGTGCTGGCCACAGATCAGGATCTTCATGGGAACAGGTCTGCATCTTTCAGGCTTTGGCCGTTTTGATCCTTGACGGATAGCGTCGGATCGCCAGCAAACTCCCAATCGATATTGAGATCAGAATCGTTCCAGCGAATGCAGCGTTCAGCTGAGGGGGTGTAGTAATCAGTGGTTTTGTACAGGAATTCGGCATAGTCACTGAGCACCACAAACCCGTGGCCAAACCCTGGCGGAATCCAGAGCTGTCTTTTGTTGTCAGCAGACAACCGCACGCTGGCCCATTTGCCGAATTGAGGTGAGCTGCGACGGATGTCCACCACTACGTCTAATACTTCACCCGCTGTCACACGCACCAGTTTTCCTTGGGCGTGTTCGATCTGGTAGTGCAAACCGCGCAACACCCCTTTTTGCGAGCGCGAGTGGTTGTCCTGGACAAATTGCGCTTCTAGTCCAGTGGCTTGCGCAAAATTTCGAGCGTTGAAGCTCTCATAAAAGAAACCACGCTCATCGCCAAAAACCTTAGGCTCGATGATCAGTACATCGGGCAGCGCAGTGGCGGTTACATTCATGGAGTTTCCCCTGCGATCGTGAACAGATATTGACCATAGCCGGTTTTGCCAAAGTACTTGGCACGCTCCAGCAGGTAGTCGCGGTCGATCCAGCCATTTTCGTAGGCGATTTCTTCTAGGCAGGCTACCTTCAAGCCTTGGCGATGCTCGATGGTCTGCACATAGGTGGAGGCTTCGAGCAGGCTGTTGTGGGTGCCGGTGTCAAGCCAGGCAAAGCCGCGGCCGAAACGCTCCACATGCAGGTCGCCACGCTTAAGGTACGCATTGTTGACGTCGGTAATCTCCAGCTCCCCACGAGGTGAAGGTTTGACCGCCTTGGCGATCTTGATCACGTCGTTATCGTAGAAATACAGGCCGGTAACCGCATACGACGATTTTGGCTTGGTCGGTTTTTCTTCGATGGACAGGGCGCGGCCCTCTTTGTCGAAGTCGATCACGCCGAAACGCTCCGGGTCCTTGACCCAGTAGCCGAATACCGTGGCCCCTGAAGCGCGCTCGGCTGCGGTGCGCAATTGGTCACCAAAATGCTGGCCGTGGAAGATGTTGTCGCCCAGAATCAGGCAGACTGAGTCTTCGCCGATAAACTCCTCACCAATGAGGAATGCCTGAGCCAGGCCATCGGGAGACGGCTGCTCTGCATAACTGAAACGCACGCCGAACTGGCTGCCATCACCCAGCAGGTTGCGATATTGCGGCAAGTCCACTGGTGTGGAAATCACCATAATATCCTTGATACCTGCCAGCATCAGCACCGAGATCGGGTAGTAGATCATCGGCTTGTCATAGACCGGCAGCAGTTGCTTGGACACACCCAGGGTAATGGGGTGCAAACGCGTGCCGGAACCGCCGGCCAATACGATTCCCTTCATCATGCGATCAGATCCTTAAAGTCGGTGTTGCCCAAACGTTCACCCTGATAACTGCCGTCCTGGACCCTGCGGCACCATTCCAAGTTATTGAGGTACCACTGCACGGTTTTGCGCAGTCCAGTTTCAAAGGTTTCTTCCGGCGCCCAGCCGAGTTCGCGTTCGATCTTGCTGGCATCGATCGCATAGCGCTGATCGTGGCCTGGGCGATCCTTGACGAAGGTGATCAGATCGGCAAATTGCGTGACGCCGGCCGGGCGCTGTGGCGCCAACTCTTCAAGCAGGGCGCAGATGCCGCGCACCACGTCGATATTCTTCTGCTCATTGTGGCCGCCGATGTTGTAGGTCTCGCCGACCACACCTTCGGTGACCACTTTGAGCAATGCGCGGGCGTGGTCTTCGACGAACAGCCAGTCGCGCACCTGCAAACCATCACCGTAGACGGGCAGCGGCTTGCCTGCGAGGGCATTGAGTATCACCAGCGGGATCAGCTTCTCGGGGAAGTGGAATGGCCCGTAGTTGTTCGAGCAGTTGGTCAGCAGCACCGGCAAGCCGTAGGTGCGCTGCCAGGCGCGGACCAGGTGATCGGACGCCGCCTTGCTGGCCGAATACGGTGAGCTGGGTGCATAGGGTGTGGTTTCAGTGAACAGGTCGTCCACGCCATGCAGGTCACCGTACACCTCATCGGTGGAGATGTGATGGAAGCGGAACGCACGCTTGGCGGGCTCGTCGAGCGTCTGCCAATAGGCGCGGGTGGCTTCCAGCAAGCTGTAGGTGCCTACGATATTGGTCTGAATGAAGTCCGACGGGCCATCGATCGAGCGGTCTACATGGGACTCGGCCGCCAGGTGCATGATCGCCTGGGGCTCGAAGCGCTTCAGTACGGCACTGACAGTGGCCTGGTCGACAATATCGGCCTGGACGAACTCGTAGCGGCTGTTGGACGCGATGCTGGTCAGCGATTCCAGGTTGCCGGCATACGTGAGTTTGTCCAGGTTGAGCACTTCGTGCTCGGTGTGCTGAATCAGATGGCGGATCAAGGCGGAGCCAATAAAACCGGCGCCACCGGTGATGAGAATGCGCATGTCGGAGGGCCTTTTCCTTAGACGGACATTAAGTGAATGGAGCATAGCTTGAGTTGTGCCGCCGGGCGGTGCAAGCGTGGTTTGCGCAGGGGGTTGCGTAAGCCCCCTGAACAATGGCGATATACACCCCTAAAAAACCGAGGCCACCCCCCATGCTGCTCGCCACCCTGATCCATCGCGCCAGTCTACCTTGCCCGCAAGTGAGCCCCGATCAGGCGGCACAACTGCTCGAGCAGCATTACGGCCTCACGGGCACCTTGCAGTCATTGGGCAGCCAGCAGGATCTCAACTACAAAGTCGACAGTGCCCGTGGCCGGTTCGTTCTGAAAATCTGCCGGGGCGACTACGCTGCCGTTGAGCTTCAGGCCCAGCACGCGGCGCTCAACACCCTGCAGGCCGTGCGCGCACCCAAGGTCATCAAGGCTCTGACCGGTGAAGAACTGCTGACCCTGACCCTCGACGGCCAAAACCTGCATGTGCGGGTGCTGGATTACATCGACGGCCAGCCGTTGACCCATCAGGTGCATTTGGGGCACAGGGTGATCGCAGGCTTCGGCGACCTGTGCGGTCGGATGAGCCAGGCGCTGGCGTCGTTCGAACATCCGGGCCTGGAGCGTACGTTGCAATGGGACCCGCGCCATGCCCTGGAATTGATCAAGCATCTGCTGGCCACCCTGGAAGATTTGCCCCACCGCGAAGCACTGGAGCAAGTGGCTGAGCAGGTCCGCAACCGTATGCACTCCCTGGCCGACCACCTGCCGTGGCAAGCCGTGCACATGGATATCACCGACGACAATGTGGTGTGGCAGCGTGATGCGCAACGCCACTGGCAATTTCAGGGCGTGATCGATTTCGGCGATCTGGTGCACACCTGGCGCATTGCCGAGCTGTCGGTGACCTGCGCCGCCCTGCTGCACCATGCCGAGGGCGATCCCTTTGCGATTTTGCCGGCAATCCAGGCTTGTCATGCGGTGACGCCCTTGCAACCCGCAGAATTACAGGCGCTATGGCCGCTGATCGTCGCCCGGGCGGCGGTGCTGGTCTTGAGCAGCGAGCAGCAACAACGGCTGGATCCGCATAACAGCTACCTGCTGAAAAACGCCGAGCATGAGTGGGAAATCTTCCATGTAGCGACCTCGGTGCCGTTTGAGCTGATGGAGGCGGCGATTCTCAGCTGTGTTGGCCAGGCACCCGCACCTATCGTCAGTCAAGGTTTTGCGCCTTTGTTGCCGGGGTTGGTAGGCCGCGAGTTTGCGCTGATCGACCTGGGTGTGCTCAGCCCGCATTTCGAGGCGGGCAACTGGGAGCAAGCTGGTATCGATCAACGCCTGTTGCAGGATGCGGCGGCGGTACATGGGCTGGCGGCGAGCCGCTATGGGCAATACCGTTTGTCGCGTACCCGGCCCGACAGTGCGATCGAGCCGGAGACGTTTGCGTTGCACGTTGAGCTGCACGTGCCATCGGGGACTTCCGTCGAAGCGCCGTTTGCCGGTGTGGTACGACGAGGAGCCAATGATGAACTTCATGTGCATAACAGCGAAACGACCGTGCGGCTATGGGGTGTAAAGCCGCTGCTGCAGCCGGGGGCTGCGGTGCTCAAGGGCCAGGTGATCGGTGAGGTCGAGGGCCCGCTGACAGTGCAGCTTTGCCGTGTTGACTTGCCCGCACCGCTATTCTGCGCACCGTCCCGGGCAGCGGCGTGGCAAGCGCTTTGCCCATCGCCGGCTGCGCTGCTGGGGCTGGCTTGCGACGCCGAGCCCGAGCTGGACCCCGAGGCCCTGCTGGCCCGCCGCGACGCCAGTTTCGCCCGTTCGCAAAAGCACTATTACGTCGATCCGCCGCGCATCGAGCGTGGCTGGCGCAACCACCTGATCGACATGCAGGGTCGTTCCTACCTGGACATGCTCAACAACGTGGCGGTGCTTGGCCATGGCCACCCGCGCATGGCGGCGGTGGCGGCGCGGCAGTGGTCGTTGCTCAACACCAACTCGCGGTTTCACTACGCGGCGATTGCCGAGTTTTCCGAGCGCTTGCTCGCGCTGGCACCAGAGGGCATGGACCGGGTGTTCCTGGTCAACAGCGGCACCGAGGCCAATGACCTGGCGATACGCCTGGCCTGGGCCTACAGCGGCGGGCGCGACATGCTCAGCGTACTGGAGGCGTACCACGGCTGGTCGGTGGCGGCGGATGCGGTGTCCACCTCGATTGCCGACAACCCCAAGGCCTTGAGCAGCCGCCCGGATTGGGTGCACCCGGTGACCGCACCGAATACCTATCGCGGCGAGTTCCGCGGGCAGGACAGTGCGCCCGATTACGTACGAAGTGTGGAGCACAACCTGGCGAAAATCGCCGCGAGCCAACGCCAGCTGGCCGGTTTCATCTGTGAGCCGGTGTACGGCAATGCCGGTGGCATCTCGTTGCCGCCGGGCTATTTGCAGCGGGTGTATGCACTTGTCCGCGCCCAGGGCGGCGTGTGCATCGCCGATGAGGTGCAGGTGGGTTACGGCCGCATGGGGCATTTCTTCTGGGGCTTTGAAGAGCAGGGTGTGGTGCCCGATATCATCACCATGGCCAAGGGCATGGGCAACGGCCAGCCCCTGGGTGCGGTCATCACCCGGCGTGAAATCGCCGAGGCGCTGGAGGCTGAGGGCTACTTCTTCTCGTCGTCGGGGGGCAGCCCGGTCAGTTGCCGCATCGGCATGGCCGTATTGGATGTGATGGAAGAAGAAAAACTGTGGGAAAACGCCCAGGTGGTTGGCGCGCATTTCAAGGCACGCCTGGAAGCTCTGATCGAGCGCCATCCGTTGGTTGGCGCCGTCCACGGTTCCGGATTTTACCTCGGCCTGGAATTGGTACGTAACCGGCAAACCCTGGAGCCCGCCACCGAAGAAACCACTTTGCTGTGTGATCGCCTGCGGGAGTTGGGCATTTTCATGCAGCCTACCGGCGACTATCTGAACATTCTCAAGATCAAGCCGCCGATGGTCACGTCGAGGCGCAGCGTGGACTTCTTTGTCGACATGCTGTCGAAGGTGCTGGATGAGCAGGTGTGATTAATCGATTGTTATCGGTTAACTACTGTCATACTCATCAGCTATGATCTTTTGTCGCTTTTAAAGCCGATTTTTATCCGTTATAAAGTCGGCCTTTACCCCATTCGGAGTCCTGATCGCCATGACCACCCTGCACAGCACCCCTCGCGCCGATGGCTTCTACATGCCTGCCGAATGGGCGCCACAGACGCAAACCTGGATGATCTGGCCCGAGCGCCCGGACAACTGGCGCCTGGGCGGCAAGCCGGCGCAGGCTGCCCATGTGGCGGTGGCCAAGGCGATCGCACGCTTTGAACCGGTGACCGTTGCCGTATCTGCCGGCCAGTACGAAAACGCCCGCGCACGCCTGGATGTGCCGAATATCCGCGTGGTGGAGATGTCCAGCGATGACGCCTGGGTGCGCGACACCGGCCCGACCTTCGTGATCAACAACAGCGGCGAAGTGCGCGGCGTGAACTGGGACTTCAACGCCTGGGGCGGTTTTGACGGTGGCCTGTATGCGCCGTGGAACCGCGATTCCCAGGTTGGCGGCAAGATCCTCGAGATCGAACGCGCACCGCGCTACCGCACCGAAGGTTTTGTACTGGAAGGCGGTTCGATCCATGTCGACGGCGAAGGCACCCTGATCACCACCGAAGAATGCCTGCTCAACCGCAATCGCAACCCGCACCTGGGCCGGGCCGAGATCGAAGCGGTACTGAGCGCCAACCTGGCTGTGGATAAGATCATCTGGTTGCCGGATGGCCTGTTCAACGACGAAACCGACGGCCATGTGGATAACTTCTGCTGTTACGTGCGCCCGGGCGAAGTGTTGCTGGCCTGGACCGATGACGAACAAGACCCCAACTACGCGCGCTGCCACGCCGCAATGGACGTGCTGCAAAGCAGCACCGACGCCCAGGGTCGCTCGTTCATAGTGCATAAAATGCCGATTCCCGGGCCGCTGTACGCCACCGAGGAAGAATGCGCCGGTGTCGACCCGGTTGACGGCTCCCAGGAGCGGAATCCGTCGGTGCGTTTGGCCGGTTCCTACGTGAACTTCCTGATCGTCAACGGTGGCATCATCGCCCCAAGCTTCGACGACCCGCTGGACAGCCAGGCCAAGGCGATCCTGCAGGACCTGTTCCCGCAGCACGAAGTGGTGATGGTGCCGGGCCGCGAACTGTTACTGGGTGGCGGTAATATCCACTGTCTGACACAGCAACAGCCGGCACCGCACAAAGAGTGAGTGCAGTTGTAACAGCGTCGAGGCGATAGCCGGGCGCAACCGGTTCCGGTGCCCACAGCAAGCCCGCGGCCCAGCAAGGTCGCGGGCTTTTTTGTGTCCCAATGCTTATAAACACGAGACATTGGCATAGCTCTTGTATCGGTGCTGTCACAGTGGCCCAAGGTGATGACTGCGCAGTTCTGTCATAAACCTTGAGTAAGTTAGCCGCTCACGCAGTAGGAGAGAGCGCTGAAATGAATGCCGATATCAACCTGATGTACACGCGTGCGGCCCACCCCTTGCGGGTCAGCGGCGACGCGATTCCCGCACTGGCGCTCTGGTTGAAGGAAAACGGCTCGCGACGGATCAGGCGCCAGCCTGACTTGCGCAGCGTGATGAATGAACGCTACCCGGCGGGGCTGTTCAGCGAGGATGAAGTGCACGTGTTGTGCGACCTGCTGAAAAACTGAGTAACACCGAGCACAAATGTGGGAGGGGGCAAGCCCCTTCCTACACCCTTTGGATGTATTCGATTCAGAAACTGTAGGTCCCAGTCACCACCACGCTGCGCGGTTCTCCCGGCTGGATCTGCGCCACGCTGGTCGCCGACGCATAGTAGGTGTTGTCCGCGATATTGTTCAGCGCCGCCCTCACGTCCCATTCTTTCTGGCGGAACCCCGCCAAGGCATCCCAACGGCCATAACCCGGCAGCACCACGGTGTTGAGACTGTCGGCGTAACGATCCCCCACCAGCGTCAAACCGGTTTCGGCGTACCAGCCCATCTCGGGTTTCCAGGTGATGAACAGGCTGCCGTTGCGCTTGGCCACATCACTGACGCGCTTGCCTTCAAAGCCGTTGTTGTCCTTCACGACCGTGGCGTCCTGCAGGCCGATTCCTCCGCGAACGTACCAATTGCCGACGATCTTGCCGGTGGCGGTCAGCTCCACGCCGCGTGAGCGTTGCAAGCCGCTGAGCAGGGTGATGGTGCGGTCCAGCGGGTCGCTGGTGCGGCGGTTGTAGAGCTCCAGTTCGTACACCGCCAGGGTGGTGCTCAGGCGGTCGTCGAGCCAATCGCTCTTGACCCCGATTTCCTTCTGTTTGGTCAGCTCGGGGCTCAGGTCGTTGACGCTGCCGGCGGCATTCGGGGTGATGCCGATCAGGCCGCCACCGGCCGGGGAGAACGTCTTGCTCCACGAGGCATAGAACGAGTGATGTTCCAGCGGCGTCCAGACCACGCCAAAGCGCGGGCTGGTGCTGTGGCTGTCGACGGCCTGTTGGGTGTTGAGGATTTTGTTCCTGGTGTCCACTTCGAAACGGTCGTAGCGCAGGCCGGCCAGGAGCTGCCATTGATCATTCAGGCGCAGCTGGTCTTGTACATAAACCGCACGACTTTCCACTTCGGTGTGGTTGTTGCTCGACACGCTCATCCGCCCGTTATGGCTCAGGTGGCGGTTGGGCTGGTTGAGGTCCAGGCTCGGCACGGCCTGGCCACCACGGCTGACGGCGGTGGCGGTGTAGAGCTTGGGATCGCGGCGCTGGCTGCCCAGCTCGAGGCCGGTGAGCAAACGATGCTCCAGGCCGAAGGTGCTGAAGCCGCCTTCCAGTTCGACGTTGTTGAAGAGGTTCCGCGTGGTCAGGTCTTGCTGCCAGCGCTGGCGTGTCACGCTGTTGGTCGCAGGCACGTAGGCGGTCTGGTAGGTGTTGTCGAAATCGCTGTCGAGCTTGAATACGCCCAGGGTCTGGCGCAGTTGCCAGTTGTCGTTGAGCTCATAGGCCAGCCTGGAGCGCAGGGACTGGGATTTGTCGTCGATGTAGTCGCGGCTGTCGAAGTAAGTGGTGCTGCGGCTCACATCCGCCGGCCGGCCGTTGACCCCGGGAACGCCACGGTCCGGCGTGCGGTTGTAGCGGCTGTATTCGTATTGCACCAGCCAATTCAGGTCCGGCGTGAGCTGCCAGCTCATGGACGGTGCAAACAGCTGGCGATTGCCGCTGACGCCATCGCGCCAGCTGTTGTTGTCCTGGTTGCCCATGTTCAGGCGCAGGCTGATGTCATCGGTGGGGTCGGTGCTGAGGTCGGCATACAGACTGCGCAAATCGTTGCTGCCGCCTTGGGCCTCGATACTCGACTTGTGGCCGGCGCCAGGCAGTTTGCTCACACGGTTGACGATCCCTCCCTGACCGCCTCGCCCGTAGAGTACGGCTGCCGGCCCCTTGAGCACTTCGATGCGCTCGATGTTATGCAGGTCGCGCACGTACTGGCTGTCATCGCGGATGCCATCCAGGTAGAAGTCATTGCTCGCGTCGAAACCCCGGATGCGCAGGCTGTCGAAGCGCGTATCGGCGCCGCTGCTGACGTTGGGAATGCCGCTCAACGCCTGGCCCAGGTCATTGGTGCCGTAGGCGCGCAGGCTTTCGGTCTTTACCGAGTCGATGGCCTGGGGCACATAACGCACCGGCGTGGCGGTGCGGGTGGCGGTGCTGGTTTCCTTGACGCGTGGGTCGTCTTCGTCAGCTTCGGCGCTGATCGAGGTTTCGGGCAACGTGGTGGCCGCGCAGGCAAAACCGGCAGACAGCAGAACGGAAAGCCCAAGGGTGATGGGCGTCAGGCGAGGGGCAGGCATTAAGAAATGTATCCGAGTGGTTTGGGAGAAAAACAGCGCGTTAATGATAATGCTTTGCATTTGCGCGCGTTATCCATTGCCAAACGTATCGGCTTTGAAATGTGTTACGAGATGTGTTTTTTGTCGTTTCGGATGCGGTTTTTTGTCGCTTTCGATGTGGCTGTAGGCCCTGGCTTAGAATTATTTCGCCTAAATACAGACGATTCGCGAAATTGACACATAGTTCCGGGCGCGACTAGGATTGCGCCCAACGCCTGTGGCTAACCGCCATGACTCATCCAATAAAAAAGGCCCGCGGCATGTTCAGTCGTCCGCGGGCCTTCTTTTTTCCGGATTCAGTCGACACCAGAAAAAGCATTACGGAGCCTGGTGTCACAGCGCGTACTCAACCAGGAATAAGGAATACAAGAAAATGTTGAAGCAACGGATGAGTCTGATCGCTCTGGGGATTTTGAGCGCATCGACAGCAATGGCAAACGACCAGGACCAGTCCAAGGGTTTTATCGAAGACAGCCACCTGAACATCGCCGCACGTAACGCCTACATCAGCCGCGACTACAAAAACGGCAAGCAAGACAAAGCCGAGTGGGGCCAAGGCTTCATCGGCAAGCTGGAGTCCGGTTTCACCCAGGGCACCGTCGGTGTGGGTGTGGACGTGATCGGCCAATACGCTATCCGTCTGGACGGTGGTAAAGGTCGCGCCGGCGCGGGCGGTATCGACTTCTTCAAACCGGGTAATGGCACTGCCGACAACCCTGGCTCGGCACCACACGACCTGGCCAAGGGCGGCGCTGCCGTCAAGTTCCGCGTTTCCAACACCGTGCTCAAGTACGGTGATCAGTTCCCGGCCGTGCCTGTGCTGCAGTACGACAACTCCCGTCTGTTGTCGGAAACCTACACCGGTACCTCGATCGTTTCCAAAGAGATCGCCGGTCTGCAACTGGACGCGGGTCACTTCACCAAAGAAGCGCGCAAGAGCATGGAAGGCACCGACAGCGGTCGCCTGAAAAGCATCGACTACATCGGCGGTAGCTACAAATTCACCGAAAGCCTGTCCGCCGCGCTGTATGCCTCCGACATGCAGGACGTGCTGAAGAAGCAATACGTCAACGTCAACTACGTGCTGGCCCTGCCAGAGAAGCAGTCCCTGACTTTTGACTTCAACGGCTACAAAACCAAGCTGGACAAGAGCTTCGCCCTGGAAAACCAAGGCAGTGAAGATGCTCGCGACAACAAAATCTGGAGCCTGGGCGCGACCTGGGCCGTTGGCCCGCACAGCTTCACCGTGGCTCACCAGCGCAGCACCGGCGACACCGGCTACCTGTACGGCGGCTACCGCAATGCTGGCGGCATCGGCGACGGTGGCAACACCATCCTGCTGGCCAACTCCTACTGGTCCGACTTCAACGGCAAGGACGAACGTTCGTGGCAAGTGGGCTACGGCATCGATTTCGCCACCTTCGGCGTGCCGGGCCTGACCTACAACGTTGCCTACGTACGGGGTACCAACATCGACGACGGTACCAACCGCGGCGACGGCACCGAGCGTGAAATCTGGAACCAGTTCAAGTACGTGGTCCAGAGCGGCCCGGCCAAAGACCTGAGCCTGCGTGCGCGTGCGTCCTGGTTGCGCGTTTCCAACAACGCCAGCAACTACAACGTAGGCGGTAACGAAATCCGTCTGTTCGCCGACTATCCGATCAACGTTTTCTAATTGATCCTGCGTCGCGCCTGAGTGTCAGGCGAAAAAAACCCCGACTGGTTCGGGGTTTTTTTATGCCCGTCTATGCAAGGCGGACTTGTTACATCGGATCACCAATGAAGTAACCGGGCCCACCTTTATCCCCTTCCAGCGCAAGCCTAAATTGGCCCACTGCTCGCCCATCACCCCGATGGTCGGCCACTGGAGTCCTCGCCATGCCCTTTGTCAGCCTGCGCATCACCCGTGACGGCGTTACCCCCGAGCAAAAAGCCCAGGTCATCGCCGAATTTACCGAAACCCTCGAACGCGTCCTGCACAAACGCCCGGACCTGACCCATATCGTCATCGAAGAAGTCGACACCGATAACTGGGGCTACGCCGGCATCACCACCACCGAATACCGCAAATCCCAAGCCTGAATCCCTACCGGAGCATCCTCATGAAAAAAGTCGTCATCATCACCGGCGCCTCCCAAGGTATCGGCGCCGCCGTCGTCCAGGCCTACCGTGCCCTCGACTACCGCGTGGTCGCCACCTCGCGCTCGATCCAGCCGTCCACCGACCCCGACATCCTCACCGTCGCCGGCGACATCGCCGACCCGGCCACGGCCCGGCGCATCATCCGCGACACCCTGGCCACCTTCGGGCGCATCGACAGCCTGATCAACAACGCTGGCATCTTCATCGCCAAACCCTTCACCGCCTACACCCAGGCGGACTACGCCAACGTGCTTGCGGTGAACCTCCATGGCTTCTTCTACATCACTCAACTCGCGATTGCCGAGATGGAAAAGAACCACGCCGGCCACATCGTCAACGTCACCACCAGCCTGGCTGACCACGCCATTGATGGCGTGCCGTCGGTACTCGCCAACCTCACCAAAGGCGGCTTGAATTCGGCAACCAAATCGTTGGCGATTGAATACGCCAAGCGTGGAATCCGTGTGAACGCAGTGAGCCCGGGCATCATCAAGACGCCGATGCACGGCGACGAAACCCACGCGGCGCTCGGGCAATTGCACCCGGTCGGGCACATGGGGGAAGTGAGTGACATCGCCCAGGCAATTGTCTACCTGGAAACTGCCGGTTTTGTGACCGGCGAGATTCTGCATGTCGACGGCGGGCAAAGCGCCGGGCACTGATACACACGTCCCGGCCTAGCCCGGCCGGGCGTTGTCATCCCGAGGCGAGCGGCCGAAAAAAGCTTTATAGGCGCGACTGAACGCCGCTTCGGATTCATAGCCAATTGCAAAACCCACTTCTCCGATGCGGCCGTCCTGTTTGGCCAGCATGGTTTTGGCCAGGGTCAGCCGCCATTCATTCTGATACCGAAGCGGCGAGCGACCGACCAGGGCGCTGAACCGTTCGCAGAAATTCGACCGCGACATGCCCGCCACCTCAGCCAGGTTGTCGATGCGCCATTGCCTGCCCGGTGTTTCGTGAATGGCTTTCAGCACGCGGGCGATACGCGCGTCCGACAACCCACCCAACCATCCGGAAGCGGCGCCCTGGTGCACCCAGGTGCGCAGGATGCGAATCACCACCAGGTCGATCAGGCGCGAAATCATTAATGCCCCGCCCGGTTGCGTGTCGTGGGCTTCGAGCAACATGAAATGCAGAATGCCTTCCGCCCATGCGGCGGCGTCGGCTTGCTGAATGTGGATCAGCCGAGGCAGGGCGAACAGCATGGCCTGGAAACTGCTCGCGTCGAACCAGAAGCGGCAGATGACTACGGTTGCCGGCCCATTCAGGGCGGTCAGCGTGATGCCCGTTGGATCGTGGGGCAGCAGGATCACATCGCCTTGCTCCTGCGCTACGGGAGGCTGATCAGCAACGTAGAGATGCAACCGGCCGTGCTGGAGCACGCAGATGTGCGCGCTTTTTTCATCCAGCGTGAGGGGCTGTGCCTCCGTCAGCGTGCAGGAATGAACCCGATCACCCGTCAGGCGGATCTGCGCCAGTACCTGGGACAGCAGGTCGCCCTTGGCCAGCCCTGCCAGCTGCAATTGCGGATGAATGATCAAGTTTTCCAAGGGATTCATCATGTCGGTTCGACCCCGCCCTCACTAAGCTGACCGCCGAGATCATAGCGCGCCGGCGCCATCGGGATGAGCCTTTCCCGCGCTGACCGTTTTTGCACATCATCCAACCACATGGGAACCCCACTATGTTCGGAATCTCCGCTCTCGGCTGGCTTCACACCCTCGGCAGCCTGCCGGCCATTCCACTGGCCGCCTACATGTTTATCCGGCATGGCCGTATCGTGCCTCGGTCAGTGCCGGGGTTGTTGTATTTCGTGTCGATGATGATCGGTGGCCTCACCGTGTTCCTGGTCGCGCATCAGCCCGTCAGCAACGCCATCGGCATCATTACGATTGCGCTGTTGTTGGCGGGCTATGGGGTAGGGCGCGTGGCCTGGCTGGGGCGAGCCCGGGTGTATGTGGAGACGATCTTGCTGAGCCTGACGGCTTTTTTCCTGATGGTGCCCACCGTGTCCGAGACGTTGCGCCGCGTTCCCGATGGCCACCCCTTTGTCACTGACCTGAAATCGCCGGTGCTGCTGGGCGCGCAGGCGGGCATTGCGCTGGCGCTGGTGATCGGTGTTACGGCGCAAATGGTGTACCTGCGCAGGCAATCGCGCCTCAGCACTGCCCAACGCTGAAAAACCGGGCAGGAACTGCCAGCTTTCATCGCCCAACAGCGTGTAGCCGCCCATGAAGTAGGAGCCAGCAATCGTCACGCAAGTCGTCTCGACCACACAGCCTGGGCCACGAATATGGGTGCAGTAGACGTGATACCTGGAAGGGTGAAAAAAAGACTGCGCCCTATTAGTAGCGTCAAATAAGTGGCAATTTTGACTCGGGTTTGCCGTCTGGCGGCATCTTAGACAATTTGTTGACAGTCTCTTTTGGATCCACCATGATTCCCGCGATGTTGATGGCTCTAAGCCATTAAAGTGACATTGGTAACGCGCATTCGTCCCATGCTGTGGTTCTTCAAGATTCAGGGATAAGGCGGCTTGGACTCGGATGGCCAGGCGACGTTGGTCAGGGTAGCCCTAAAACACTGTCACCTTTAATTAGCAGGCTCGTTTGTCGGTGCCTGCGCTCGAGTCTCTAGGAAGTAAACTTCATGGCTGTAGGACGAATTCTGGTCACCGGTGGTGCAGGTTTTATTGGTTCACATCTGGTAGATGCGTTGCTGGGCAAAGGCTACAAGATTCGCGTATTGGACAACTTGTCGACCGGTAAGGTGGCTAACCTGCCCGCCGGTAATCCTGATCTGGAACTGCTGGTTGGCGATGTCGCCGACAGCGCCGTGGTCGAGCAAGCCATGGTTGATTGCAGTGCAGTCGTGCATCTGGCTGCGGTTGCGTCGGTGCAGGCCTCGGTAGACGATCCTGTCGCCACTCACCAGGCCAATTTTGTCGGCACTCTCAACGTGTGCCAAAGCATGCTCAAGGCCGGTGTGACACGTGTGGTGTTTGCCTCCAGCGCGGCCACCTACGGCAACAACGGCGAAGGCACGGCCATCGCCGAAGACACGCCCAAGTCGCCACTGACGCCTTATGCCAGCGACAAGTTGGCCAGTGAGTACTACCTGGACTTCTATCGTCGCGAGCACGGCCTGGAGCCAGTGATCTTCCGCTTTTTCAATATCTTCGGCCCACGCCAGGATCCGTCTTCGCCGTACTCCGGCGTGATCAGCATCTTCACCGAGCGTGCGCTGGCAGGTAAGCCGATTACCGTCTTTGGTGACGGTGAGCAAACCCGCGACTTCGTCTACGTGCAGGACCTGGTGAGCATCCTCGTCCAGGCGGTGGAGACCCGCGAACCGGCACCTGAAGCCATCAACGTAGGGCTCAGCCGTTCGACCAGTCTCAACGACCTGATCGCTGAGCTGGGCCGTGCCACCGGTACTGCGTTGAACGTGACGTACCAAGCTTCACGTCAAGGCGACATCCGTCATTCGCGCGCGAATAACGCCCGTCTGTTGGAGCGCTTTGCACTCCCGCAACCGACCTCCATTGGCCAGGGTTTGGCGCAGCTGTTGCGCAGCTTGTAGTTCGTCGGTCACTTCGCCCGACGTCTACGCAGTATTGGCTCAGTCATCTTCAAGAGTGAATTATGGAAATCGTTTTCCGCAGGACGCGTATCCGCGCGATCGCTGAGCGGCTGTTGGCTGCTTTTGCCTTATTCGTCGGCGGGCCGACTGTGCACGCTGCTGCCTTGGCTCAACCGAACAGCGTGGCTTTCTGGTACGCCGAGCAACCACCGCTGCCGGAACTGGCGCAGTTCGACTGGGCCGTGGTCGAACCGGGCCACATGACCCCTGGCGATGTGAAAACCTTGCGGGCGTTGGGCAGCCAGCCATTTGCCTACCTGTCCATCGGTGAGTTTGACGGCAATAAGGCTGAGGTCGAGAAAGCCGGGTTGAGCAAAGCGGTTTCCCCTGTGCGTAATCACGCCTGGAACAGCCAGGTGATGGATCTCACGTCGCCGGTCTGGCGCGAGCATCTGTTCGGACGTGCCAAGGCTCTGGAAGCGCAAGGCTATGCGGGTCTGTTCCTCGACACCCTCGACAGTTTCCAACTGATGCCCGAGGCTTCGCGCGAGAACCAGCGCGTCGGCCTGGCCAGCTTGCTGCGTGAGCTGCACAAGCGTCAGCCGAACCTGAAGCTGTTCTTCAACCGTGGTTTCGAAGTGTTGCCTGAGCTGGACGGCGTTGCCGCCGCCGTGGCGGTCGAGTCGATCCATGCCGGTTGGGATGCTTCCGCCAAACGCTATCGCCCGGTGTCCGAGTCTGATCGCCAGTGGCTCGAAACCCACCTGCAACCGCTGCGCGCCAAGGGCGTGCCGCTGGTGGCCATCGACTACTTGCCACCCGAGCGTCGTGAGGAGGCACGCACGCTCGCCAAGCGTCTGCGCGAAGAGGGGTTCATTCCCTACATCAGTACCCCGGACCTCAACACCCTGGGCATCAGCAGCATCGAGGTCCAGCCGCGCCGTATCGCGATGATCTACGACCCGCGTGAAGGTGCCCTGGAAGATGCCGCTGGCCATAGCAACCTGGGTGGTTTGTTGGAGTACCTCGGTTACCGAGTCGATTACCTGCCCGCCGACAGTGACCTGCCGCTCTACGGTTTCAGTGGCTTGTACGCGGGCGTGGTCACCTGGATGACCAGCGGCCCGCCGCAGGATGCATCGGCGTTCAATCGCTTTATCAATGCCCGTCTGGACGAGCAGGTACCAGTGGTGTTTTTCAGTGGTCTGCCGGTTGAAGACAAGTTGTTGCTCAAGCGCCTGGGCCTCAAGCTGGATGCGCCGCCCGCCACTCAGGTGTTGACCATCACCCACCAGGACAAGGCCCTGCTGGGCGCATTCGAGGCACCGGTGGTGCCTCGCTCCCGTGACCTGGCAGCGGTCTTCGTATTGCCCAACGGCCCAACCCCGGCGTTGTCCTTGAGCGGTGCCAATGGCGCCGTTTTCAACCCGGTGGTGGTCGGTAAATGGGGGGGACTTGCGCTGGCGCCTTACCTGCTCGAAATCAACAACGAGCGTAGCCGCTGGATTCTCGACCCTTTCGCGTTCCTTCAGGCCAGCCTGCGTCTACCGGCGCAACCTCGGCCGGACACCACCACCGAAAATGGCCGGCGCATCGCGACCGTGCATATCGATGGCGACGGATTTCCCTCCCGCGCCGAAGTGCGCGGCACTCCCTATGCCGGTCGTCATACCCTGGACGACTACATCAAGCCCAACCCGTTCCTGACGTCGGTGTCGATCATCGAGGGCGAGATCTCGCCGCGTGGCGCGTTCCCCTTCCTGGCCCGCGAGCTGGAGCCGATTGCCCGCGAGATCTTCGCCAACCCTAAAGTCGAAGTGGCCACGCACACCTACAGCCACCCGTTTTTCATGCAGCCGGATAAGGCCGAGAAGCGCGAAAATTTCAACCCGGAATACGGTTTGAACATGAAAATCGCCGGCTACGAAAAAATCGATTTTCGTCGGGAGATTTTTGGCTCGCGCGATTACATCAATCAGAACCTGACTACGCCACAGAAGCCGGTGAAGATGGTGTTCTGGCCAGGCGATGCGCTGCCATCCGCCAGCACTATCAAGCTGGCCTATGACGCGGGCTTGAAAAACGTCAACGGCGCCGAAACCATCATGACCAAGGTCAACCCGTCCCTGACCGGGTTGAACCCGTTGCTGCGGCCGACGCCTGGGGGGTTGCAGTACTACGCGCCGATCATCAACGAAAACCTCTACACCAACCTGTGGAAAGGCCCGTACTACGGCTTCCGTGAGTTGATCGAGACGTTCGAACTGACCGACAGTCCGCGTCGCCTGCGCGGGCTGCACCTCTACTACCACTTCTATTCCAGCACCAAGCAAGCCTCGATCAAGGCCATGCACGAGATCTACGGCTACTTGCGCGAGCAACAGCCGATGTCGTTATGGATGAGCGACTACGTCGACCGTCTGCATGGTCTTTACCAGTCGAGCCTGGCCCGAACTGCGGACGGCGCCTGGCAGATTCGCGGGATGGACGCTCTGCGTACCGTGCGCCTGGATGCACAAATGGGCTGGCCGGACTTGCTCAAATCCCAAGGTGTCGCGGGTGTACGTGACTTGCCGCAAGGGCGCTATGTGGCCCTGAGCAGCGACAAGGCATTGCTCGCATTGCGTGCGGACAGAGATCCCCGCCCTGCGCTGGAGGAGGCCAACGTGCCGTTGCTCGATTGGCGTTACCTGGACGATCGGCGCGTGAGCTTTTCCTTCGCCGGTCAGTTCGACCTGACCTTCACCGTACGCTCGGCAACCGCCTGCCGCGTGGAAGTCGATGGGCAACGATTCGCAGGCAAGGCCTCGGCTGGCCTTTGGACTTTTCAACTTCCCATGAAGCAGGTGAGTAATGGTCAACTCCTCTGCAACTAAAAGCAGCCGCCTGCTCAACCCATGGGCACTGGCGGTGGTCGCTGTCGCCGTGGGCGGCCTGCTGTGGGCAACCTTCCAGCGTGAAGAAGTGTTCCAGCCCGACGGGCGCGAACCCGACGCCGTGTCGGCCAACTATGCCGAGCTGTTGCTGACGGCGCACCCGGATGACGACCATTTGCGTTTGCAATTGGTCGACTTGCTGATTCGCCTGGGTGACTACACCAAGGCGCGCCAACACGTGGACGCCTGGCCCAAGCCGCAGCCGGAGATCCAGGCCTACTATCGCCTGGAGCTGGACGCGCTGATCGCAGCCAGTGGCAACGACCTGATTGCGCAGCATGCGTTGGTCGAGCGTCTGCAAAGCTTCGATCATCGCAAGCTGCCGGTGGCCCAACTGCAAAGCCTGGCGAAGCTGGCGTTGACCCTGCAGGCGCCGGCGTTTGCCGCCAGTATGTTCGAAGAGATCGCAGGGCGTGACCCGGCGCAGCGCACCGAGGCGCTCAAATTCGCCGCGCAGTGGTACTTGGCGGGTGAGCAGCCTGCGCACGCGGCAGACATCTATCTGCAACTCGAGCGTGACGCCCAACAACCGGCCGAACGACGGGAGTACGCGCAACTTGCGTTCAACAGCCTGCTCTCGGCCGGCCGTGACGAGCAGGCCGCGCAAGTGCTGGCTGACGAGCTGCCCCGGCTGACGAACCCGCAGACCGACGTGGCGTGGCTGGAGCAAGGCGTGGATATCGCCGTTGCGACCAGGCAGTTCGACCTGGCCCAGCGCGTGCTCCGGCAGTGGCATGACCTGGAGCCTGGCAACCGCAAAATCCTGGTCAAAGAATTCCAGGTGCGCCTGTCTATCAATGATCTGGCGGGTGCGTGGGAAACCGGTCAGGAGCTGGTCATCGATTACCCGGATGACACCGAGTTGCTGGGGCAAATGGCCAAGCTCGGTGAGTGGCGCGGTGATAACGAAGCCGCGCTGGATTACTGGATTCGCTTGCTCAAACTCAAGGAGGACCCGAAAACCCGCGAGCACGCCTGGCGCCTTGCCAGCCTGCAATTCGACTTCGCCCGCTCGATCCCGTTGCTCGCCGACATCATGCAGCAGCGTGCGCTCACGGACATCGAGCTGGATGCGTTGATCTACGCTCATGAATCCCGTGGTACACCGGCTGAAGCCGAGGCATGGCTGCGCACCTACCTGCGCAAGTACCCGGCCCATCGCCTGGCCTGGACACGCTTGCTGCACAACCTGGAAAACACCGGGCAGTTCGCGGCCAAAGGCAAGCTCTACAAGGACTATGCAAAACGCTACACGCTGACCACCGCCGAATTGGTCGATTGGGCCAGCACGCAAATGAAGCTGTTTGATGAGCCGGCGGCCTGGGAAGTGGTCAAGTCGGACGACTCCTCCATCGATGACCCGGAATACTGGCGTACCCGTGCGGCGCTCGCCTGGGACCTGGAGCGCGACGAAGACTTGCGCGTCTCCCTGGAAAAACTGCTGTCCCTCAACGGCAAGCTGACCAGTGGCGACGAGAGCCAGTTGATCACCCTGTATCGCACCCGGGACCCGCAGCGTGCCTTGAAGTTGATGGTCGACAGCTGGCACCGCGCCCAGGATCCGCAACGGTTGGTCGAGGCGCTGCAACTGGCCCAGGAGCTGCACGAGTGGGATCAGGTCGTTACCCTGCTGGAAGACGCCAGGCAATACCCGCAGGCCTACGAGCAAGCCCAGGTCCTGGCGGTACGCGGTGCCTTGGCGGTGGAGCAGGGCGATCCCTCCGAGGCCGAGCGTCTCTATCTGCTGGGCTTGTCGCGCTACCCCGATGACAACCTGTTCCGCGAGCGTTTGACCTGGCTGTATGTCGACCAGGCCGACACGGCAAAACTCAAACCCCTGCTGGCCAAATGGCGTGCCTATGCACGGGCAGACCGCCTGCTCTGGCTGCCGTTCGCCAGCGCCAGCCAGCTGTTGGGGCACGATGCCGAGGCGTTGGCCTGGTATCGCATGTACCTCAAGCTCAGCCCGAACGACTGGCTGGTGCAGGCCGCGTATGCCGATGCACTGGACACATCCGGCTACCAGGACGCCGCCCAGCGCCTGCGCTTGAAGTTGCTGCGCAGCCCCGAGGCCGACAACCTGCAACCCTCGTCCCAACGCTATGCGATCTGGCTGCGCTTGATGTCGAGCAGCTACTCGCCGCAGAAGGCCCAGCAAGAATTGCTGAAGTGGAAAGACGGTTCGCCGTCGATGAAACAGCTGTGGTTCGAACGCCTGCTGGCCCGCCTGGATGCGACCAACCAGCAAGCGCAGAAAGACGACTGGCTGGCCTGGGCGCGCACCCAAGGGCTCAAGGTCGACCGTTACGAGCAGATCCAGGAGGCCTTGCGCAGCCGCAATAAAGCCCAGGTCGAAACCCTGTTGGCCAGCAGCGACCTGAACCCGGCGCAGCGCGCACAGGCGCTCAGCCGTTTGGGGCGTACCAACGAGGCACTGGACACCAGCCTGTCCGCACTGGGCGACGACCAGCCGGATTCGGTGAACGAGCAACTGCGTCGCCAGGCGGTGGAGATCCACGAAGCCACCCCGCAAGGCGCATTGCTGTCGTATCAGAAACAGGATTTCGGTGGCTTGTCGTTTGACTCGCCGCGCCTGGAAATCGCCCACAACCTGGGTGACAACTGGTACGCCGATGTCGAGATGGAACACGGCAACTATAAAGGCGACGACGTCATCTCTTCGCGCATCGGCGACGAGAGCAACGCGGCCCTGACCTTGGTGCGCGCGGTGGAAAACGGCAGCTGGAAGCTGTTCGCCGACACCAGCCAACGCAAGGACGACGACCGTAACGGCCTGGGCCTGTCGCGCCTGTGGCAGTTGGGCAACAGCCACCAGATCGAGACCGGCCTGGACTGGCATCGCAAGAGCGACGACAGCGGCCTGATGCGTGCTTTCGGCCAGCAGGACCGCGCCTGGGTCGGCGGCCGTCACGGCCTGACTGCGCGGGATCAGTTGAGCTGGGAAGTGGCGCAGCGCTCGTTCTCGACCCGTGCCGGCGACTCGTTGGGCAGCGGTCATGCGCTGAAGCTGGAGCTTAACCACACGCTGGAATTCGCCGGGCCTAACTGGACGGTGCGCAGTGGTGTGGATTACCAGAAGAACAATGTGAAGGATCGCAACCTGGATTACCTCTCCAGCGACTTCAAAGGCCCGATTCGAGTGCCTGATGTCGCGCCGCCTGAGCCGGGTGACCCGATCGAGTTGCAGACCATCCCGTCGGGCGACCTCCTGCAAAGCCGCTACGGCCAACTCTATGTCGGTACGTCATGGCGTCGCGGCATCCCCGGTGCGCTGGTGCGCAGCAAGCCGCAATACACCTGGCTGGTGGACATGACGGCGGGCTGGCAGTGGACCGACCAAACCTTCAACTACGGCGTCAACACGGGCATTGGTTTCGAAGTGCTGGGTGACGACGAACTGGCCCTCACCTTCGGCTACCAATCTGCGCCACAAGGCGGGGATGGCAAGTCCGGCGGCACACTGGGCATGAGCTACGGCGTGCGTTTCGGGCGCTGATTACAGAATCTACGGGAGAAAAACCTATGCAAGCAATTCGTAACCTGAGCCTGGCCCTGACAGTGCTGTTCGTCGCCGGCTGCTCCAGCTTCACCAGTGAAAACAGCCCTGACCTGCCGCGTAACGCGCAGTGGGGCATCGTGCCGATGATCAACTATTCGCAGACCCCGCAAGCCGGTGAGCGCAGCGAGCAGATCCTGCTCAGCGTACTCAGCAGCCATGGCCTGCAACCGCGTGTTTACCCGACCAGTACCCAGGGTGAGCAGGCGCTGATGGACGACAACGAGCGCCTGACCGGTGCCCTGGAATGGGCACGTGAGCAAAAGCTCGATTACGTCATCGCCGGCAGCGTCGAAGAGTGGCAGTACAAGAACGGCCTGGATGGCGAGCCGGCGGTAGGCATCAGCCTGCGTGTGCTGGACGCCAACAGTGGTCGTGTGCTCTGGAGCAAAAGCGGCGCGCGCGCCGGTTGGTCCCGTGAAAGCCTGGCGGGCAATGCTCAGACGGTAATCGACAAACTGGTTGGCGCCCTTCGATTCGAGTGAACGCAATGAATTCTCCACACATGGATTACAGCCTGGCGCCTCGCGCCAGCGGGCCGGTGTCTTGGCTGGAAACACTCCTGGTAACGGGCTTGGCCATTGGCCTCGGCTTCTGGCTGACTCCCGAAGACCCGTTGCAAATGCACGGTGGTTTCCCCTGGCCAACCCTGGCGCCACTGCTGTTGGGTGTGCGTTACGGTTTTGTGCGCGGCCTGTTCAGCGCCGTGCTGCTGGTGGGGGCGCTGTTTGCCCTGCGCTACACCGGGCATGCAGGTTATACCCAGCTTGAGCCCTCGTTCATCGTCGGTGTGCTGGTGTGCGGGATGCTGGTGGGTGAGGTTCGCGACCTGTGGGTGCGCCGCCTGGAGCGTCTGCAGATGGCTAACGAATACCGTCAGTACCGCCTCGACGAATTCACCCGTGCCCACCAGATCCTGCGGGTGTCCCATGACCTGCTGGAGCAGCGCGTGGCCGGCAGTGACCAGAGCCTGCGCAGCTCGTTGCTGGGCCTGCGTGAAAAACTGCGCGGCATGCCGGTCGAAGGCGACGCATTGAGCGAGCTGGCTGAGCCGATCGTGGCGATGCTCGGCCAATACGGTGCATTGCGCGTGGCAGGTTTGTACCGCGTCGACGACAGCGAGAAAAATCTACTGCCCCAGGCCTTGGCGATGATCGGCGTGATGGGGCCGCTGGAAACCGATGACGGTTTGATCCGGCTATGCCTGGAGCGCGGCGAACTGGTGAGCGTACGCCAGGAACTGATCGACGCCGGTAACGCCGCGCAGTTTTCCGCGCTGCAGGCCTGCATCCCGTTGATCGATGCCGAAGGCCGCTTGCTGGCGATCCTGGCGGTTCGGCAAATGCCGTTCTTTGCGTTCCAGGACCGCACCTTGAGCCTCTTGTCGCTGCTGGCCGGCCACATTGCCGACCTGTTGCGCCGCGATCCGCAAGTGCTGAGCCTGCCCGATGCGCACGCCCAGCAGTTTTCGTTGCAGCTCAAGCGGTCGTTGGTGGACGTGGAACAGCACACATTGCCCGCTGGGTTGTTCGCGTTCGAGATGACGCGCGCCAACGAGGAACTGTCGCGTCTGATGGAGCGCAGCCAACGTGGCCTGGACTTGCACCTGGCGGTGCGCAACAACCGCGAACATCGCCTGCTGCTGGTGCTGTTGCCGTTGACCAGCCCGGAAGGTACCGAAGGCTACCTGGCGCGGATTGGCATGCTGTTGCACGAGCACTTTGGTATCGACACGGACCTGGACAGCCTGGGTGTGCGGGCCATGCCTTTCAACCTGGAGCCTGGCTGTGATCGCAACGGGCTGCGTAACTTCCTTTACAACGAGTGTGGCCTGAATGATCAGCAAGTGGCTGTTTAGCGGCGCCGTGCTGCTGGAGGCGGGCAGTTGGGCCAGTCTGTGGCTCGATGCGCCGCAGATGCACCAACTGCTGGTGTTCACCTTCAGCCATGGCTTGGCCTGCCTGATGCTGTGCGGCGCCGTATGGTTGCTGTTGCCGGCGCGCTACCGGGCGCCTTTGCCGTGGAGCCCACTGTTCATTTTCAGCCTGGCGTTCTTTGTGCCGGTGATCGGCACCCTGGGCGTGGTTGCGTCGATCTTCCCGGCGCTGTACCTGCCGCGTAAACGCGACCAGCAGGCGTGGCGATCGGTCGGTATTCCAAGCCTGCCGTTCCGTGCGCAGGCCCAGACACGCACGCCGATTTTCGCCGATGGCGGTTTGCAGGACGTGCTGCGCCACGCGCCCGATCCCGATCAGCGTCTGGCCGCTTTGCTGGCGACTCGCCGCATGCCTGGCAAGGACGCGGTACCCATCCTCAAGCTGGCCTTGGGTGACCCCAGTGATGACGTGCGTCTCCTGGCGTACTCGATGCTCGACAAGCAGGAAAGTGACATCAACCTGCACATTCAGATGGCGTTGGAACAGTTGGCCGGCGTCAGCCCCCGAACTGCCGGCCCGGTGCACAGCATGCTGGCGCGATGGTATTGGGAATTGGCCTACCTCGGCCTGGCCCAAGGCAGTGTGCTCGAGCACGTGCTGAACCAGGCCAGCGAGCATGCCGAGCAAGGTCTGGCGGCCGGTGAGGGCGGTGAGCTGTTGCTGCTGGCCGGCCGTATTGCCCTGGAGCGCGGTGAAAACGAGCGAGCCGAGGCCCTCTTGCACGAGGCTGAGCGAAACGGTCTGGGTGAGGCTCAGTTACTGCCTTTCCATGCCGAGCTGGCGTTTGAAGCGGGTCGCTATCACGAAATCCCCGGGCTGCTCGCCAGGCTGCCGGAAGAAACCCGTCAGCGGCCACCCTTTGCTGAGTTGGTGAGGAGCTGGAATGAATCATAAGGAAGCCACCCCGACGGCCGACATCTGCCTGCTGCTGGAAGGCACCTGGCCTTACGTGCGCGGCGGCGTATCGAGCTGGATTCACCAGATGATCCTCGGCCTGCCGGAGCTGACTTTTTCGGTGATGTTCATCGGTGGTCAGCGCTCGGCGTACACCTCGCGGCGTTATGAAGTGCCGGTGAACGTGGTGCACATCGAAGAGGTGTTCCTCGAAGACGCGACGCACCCCGCCGATACCCGTGGCACGCCGCGCGATGCCGACCCGCAGCAGTTGGCCGACCTGTATCGCTTTTTGCACCACCCGGACCCGCCCGAGCGGGAACTGGGTGAGCGCCTGCTCAATTGCATCGCCGAGGGCCATATGACCCTGGATGATGTACTGCGCAGCCGTGCCAGTTGGGAAACCCTCAGCGAAGGCTACCGCCAGCACTGCGCCGACCCGTCTTTCGTCAACTATTTCTGGACGCTGCGTTCGTTGCAGTCGCCGTTGCTGATGCTCGCCGAGGCCTCGCGCAAGATGCCGCTCGCGCGGGTGCTGCACTCGATTTCCACCGGTTACGCCGGGCTGCTGGGCTGCATCCTCAAGCATCGCTGGAAATGCACTTACCTGCTGAGCGAACACGGTATCTATACCAAGGAGCGCAAGATCGATCTGGCCCAGGCCACCTGGATTGCCGAAACCTCCGGGCAGGCGCTCAACCGCAGCCTCGACGGAGGCTCGGGGTATATCCGGACCCTGTGGGTGCGCTACTTCGAACGGATCGGCCAACTGGCCTACAACAGCGCCGACAAGATCATTGCCTTGTATGACGGCAACCGTCAGCGTCAGATCAAGGACGGTGCCGATCCGAGCCGTACGGCGTTGATCGCCAATGGCATCGACCTGTCGCAGTGGTCCCGCGCCATGGAAACCCGTGAGCCGGGCATTGCACCGGTGGTCGGGTTGATCGGGCGCGTGGTGCCGATCAAGGACGTGAAAACGTTCCTGCGTGCCATGCGCGGCGTGATCAGCGCCATGCCGCATGCCGAAGGCTGGATTGTCGGCCCCGAGGAAGAAGACCCGGAATACGTAAGCGAATGCCGCAGCCTGATGGCGAGCCTGGGGCTTGAAGGCAAAGTGCACTTCCTGGGTTTCCAGCGCATCCAGGACATCTTGCCCAAGCTTGGCCTGATGGTGCTGACCTCGATCAGCGAAGCACAACCCTTGGTGATCCTCGAAGCCTGGGCTGCCGGTACGCCGGTCGTCAGCAGCGACGTCGGCTCATGCCGCGAACTGATCGAAGGCGGCAGCGCCGAAGACCGCGACCTGGGCGTGGCGGGCAAGGTGGTAGCGATTGCCGACCCACAGGCGACGTCCGCCGCCATCCTGGAACTGCTGCGCAGCCCCGAGCGCTGGCAGGCTGCACAGGCCGCCGGCTTGCTGCGGGTCAACCGTTACTACACCGAAGCCCTGATGCTGCAGCGCTACCGCGACCTGTACCAGGCCGCCATGGAGAATAGTTAAATGGCCGGTATTGGCTTCGAACTGCGCAAGATCCTCTCGCGCGACTCATACACCGCCACCTTGCACGCCTATGTGTATGCAGGCCTGATCAGCTCCGGCCCGTGGGTGCTGTCGATCATCAGCGTAATGCTGGTGGGCATCATCAGCCTGGGCCTGCTGTTGCCCAACTCATTGGTGGGGCAGTTTCTGGTCACGGTGACGTACCTGATGGCCAGCTCATTGATCCTGACCGGTGGCCTGCAGTTGTTCTTCACCCGCTTCGTGTCCGACCAGTTGTTCGAGCACAACTACGAGCAGATCCTGCCCAACCTGCTGGGCATATTGTTGATGGTGACGGTCGGTGCCGGGGTGCTGGGGGTTATCGTGCTGGCGCTACTGTTCGATCAACCGCTGGTCTACCGCGTGCTGGTGCTGTCGAACTTCGTGGTGCTGTGCAACCTGTGGCTGGTGATCATCTTTCTCTCGGGGATGAAGAAATACAACCGCATCCTGCTGGTGATGGTGGTGGGTTACTCGCTGATGGTCGCGTGCGCCTACCTGCTGAGCTTCCTGAAGATGCCCGGCCTGTTGCTGGCGCTGTTGATCGGGCACGGCAGCCTGTTGTTCCTGTACCTGTACGACATCCTGCGCGAGTACCGTGCCGAGAAAATGATTGCGTTTGATTTTCTCAATCGTCGCAACGTGTTCCTCAGCCTGCTGGTGACCGGGTTCTTCTACAACTTCGGCATCTGGGTGGACAAAATCCTGTTCTGGTTCAACCCAGGCACTTCCAACGAAGTCATAGGCCCGCTGCGCGCCTCGATCCTGTACGACATGCCGATCTTCATCGCTTACTTGGCGATCATCCCCGGCATGGCCGTGTTCCTGGTGCGTATCGAGACCGACTTTGCCGAGTGGTACGACCGCTTGTTCCGTGCCATCCGCGATGGCGAGACCTTGCAGCACATCGGCTCGCTGAAAACCGAGATGACCCTCTCCATCCGCCAGGGCCTGCTGGAAATCTGCAAAGTCCAAGGCCTGACCGTGGTGCTGCTGTTCCTCTTCGCCCCGCGCCTGCTGGAATGGATCGGCATCTCCAGCTACTACCTGCCACTGTTCTACATCGACTTGATCGGCGTGAGCATCCAGGTGGTCTTCATGGCGTTGCTCAACGTGTTCTTCTACCTCGACAAACGCCGCGTGGTCCTGGAACTGTGCGTACTGTTTGCCGTACTCAACGCAGCCCTGACCCTGCTCAGCATGCACCTGGGGCCCAGTTTCTTCGGCTACGGGTTTACGTTGTCGTTGCTGGTGTGCGTATTGCTGGGGCTGGCGCGGTTGTCGTCGGCGCTGGAAGACCTGGAGTATGAGACGTTTATGTTGGCGCGGTGATTGGGTTTCAGGTGGTGTGAGAAAGGCACTTGGCGTTCGCGGCAAGTGCCTTTTTTGTTGGAGGAGGGCGGTTTGGCTTAGCTGGCGCTTGCAGCAGGCGTGGGGGTTATCTGTTCAATGAGCCAGACGCCCAGGTCAGATATTGAGTAAGTCACGGGCGCGTTTGTGGCAGAGAACTCAACATTGTCCTCAAGTGCGTTGTTGCTGATGAACGAGTCGTTGAGCAACCCCTTTGAAATGAGATCTGACACACAAGAGGCAATCAGCATGGGGTCCAGATCGCTCGGCAGTAGGTCTTCAGTTGCACTTGTGGCGAGTGACAGTTGCCGTACTAGCGAACCCGTGGGGTGTGCGGCTTGTGCTAAATGCTTAATCCCAGACCACCTGAAAATCCCGGCGCTAAACTCGCGTTTAGCTGAAGCGAGATTTCGTTCACACGGCTACCTAATCGTGAATAGGAGGGTAAGCCTGATCCACATCAGGGTTGAGCTGTTTCATGTCAGACATGAAGCGGTAATAGATATCCACAGCTTCGTTATATGGAGGATACTTTACGAAATGGTTGGCAATCTGATCGAGAATAAGCGCGTACGGTTTTTGATCCTGCTCACTCGATTCGGCCCATTCCCGGCCAGGGTGTAACGTGTCCCATGGAGAACGCTTATTGGCTCGAGTGCTTGAGCTATCGCCGTGCTTCCCCAGTCCAAAGCAGATCTTTGTCTCCGAGTTCCAGATTGGTTTGAAGAATTTGATCAAATATTCTTCCGCTGATCGTTGAAACCCTGTCTGTACGATCAGGAAGCGACATTCAAAGTCTTTAATAGAGAGCGTGGTGTCAGCTTTGCGAATGTTTTTGGCATGTTCTTGAAGTCTAAGCGAAACCTTTGGTCCTTGGCTGACCGCATCCTTTGCTGCTGACGCGTCAGGGTCTGCTTTGCCTACGTAGATTGGGTGCTCACTACCTGATAGCGCTTGGTAGGGTTCAAAATCACCCCTGTAATAGATTGCATAAACCCCAGCTCCATAGAAGCTAGGTACCGCAGCCAAGGGATGTCGATCCTGCGCGACGAGTGTCAGAGCAACAATTCTGCCCGCCGTGCTGGGGTCGGTTGGGTCAAAAATCGATGTCGGGCGGCGAATCGGATCGAGCGCGGTAGAAATACCTGTGAGGCGCTCAGTAATGTCTTCCAGTGTATTGCGTGCTTTTTTGATGGTCCGCACGTTCTCGCCGACTTCAGTTTCGGTAAGGCGCTGCGTTAAGGTACGGAGTTCCCCCAGTAGCGCTTCAAATTCTGTCGTCGGCGTTTTAGATGCCATTACTAAGCTCCTTGTATTTTTATTTAGATCGCAGCAACTCGCAGACGCTCTCGGCAACACACTGAGCCAGTTTCACTGGCACAGCGTTCCCCAACTGCCGCATGACTTCACCCCACGTCCCATCGAAAATAAACTCATCGGGGAATGTCTGGATGCGAGCACATTCTCGAACGGTAAAATAACGAATCGAATCATCAGGCCGACGGAGCATGTTCTCACCACCAGGGACCCCGTGTCCTCCGGCTTTCAAAGCTTTGGCAGGCTCATCCATTGGGCTACCGGTATGTCCCGGATAGCTTCTTGCTCCGGGCTGGAACCGATGAGCCTGAATTGAATTCGTTGGTTTTTTCTCGGGATCAGGTAGATCGGAGATAGCATCCCGGACCGTTTGCCATGGAAGAAGCAACGTTGACACGTCGGTCTTTCTCAGCTCGGCGAGTTTTTTCTCGATCTTAGGTGGCTGTTCCGGGCGTTGTCGTTTTGAAACCTTGTGCGTTTCCCAGTAGTTACCCGTAACCCACTGCTCATGCAGCAATGCATCTAAGCTATGGGTCGGTTCCGGAAAGTTCCAAGGTTTATGGACGTCAGCACGAAACCCTACGATAAATACGCGCTCACGTTTTTGGGGCACACCGTAGTTTGCAGCGTTAACCAAGCGGGTGACAATGTGGTACTCGCTTTTACCACCCTTGGTTTTGTGCTGTTCCAGTCGAGCTAGGTGATCGAGCCACTCTTCACCATTTTTCGCCTGGAGACTAGGGAACTCCAATTGGAGTTGAATGTAGTTGAAGTAGTTGTAAAAGGCGGCTCGTGTTAACCCTCGTACGTTTTCAAATACAAAGGCCCGTGGCTTAACCTCTCGGACGGCCCGCACTGCTTGTGGGAACATGTCGCGATCATCTAGGAAGCCTTGGTGTTTTCCACCCATTGAGAACGGCTGGCAAGGTGGCCCCCCAGTTACGAGGTCGAGCCCATCAAAGCCCGCGAAGCTAAAATTTCTTACATCACCTTCCGTTACGTCGGCCCAGTGAGCGATTGGTTCAATGCCATTGCGCTTGTTGGTGCGCAAGGTCTCACAAGCGTGTTTGCTCCATTCTACGACGGCTCGATGACCAACGCCGGTGAGAGAGAAACCTAATCCAAGGCCACCGGCACCGGCAAAAAGCTCTATCGATTGAAGCCCATGAAGCGTATCCCTCTCGCTTCGAGAGGCATCACGTGGGAAAATATCTGCGACCATTATTCACCTCTGTCTAGGTGGTGTGGTTGGTGGTGTCCCGGTGGCTGCCGGGACACCGCCACTTTTAAAAACTGGGCGCGAATTCTACACGTATGTGCCGCCCCAGTCCGGTCCTTATGTCGATTCTGAAGCAGTGATCTGCTAGTCATATGATCGACACTTATTCCTGTCATTGAGTCATGACGCCATTGATTGATTAACATTTTACTGTTTTTATGTACAGTAAAATTAGTCGGCACGGTCATGTTTTTGTTCTCCCGCTTTACTGCAGACGCCCGATGCATTGCATCGGGCGCGAATTGCTTACTGCGGGTGCGGACCACCAGGCTGTATAGCCAGATGCAGGTCATCCAGAACCGCCTTGCCCATTTCACACAGGTAATGCGCGGCAAATGCGAGCCTTGCGTTTCTGGGGTCCATGGCTACTTCAAGCGAAAGGATGGTGGCGCAGTCGAGGACGTGCGCTGCGTGTTCAAGGGCTTCACGCAGTGGAACCCCGGTGTTGACACGGAACAGCTTCAGATGGCTTTTGTTCTCCCCGCAGTCTGCGAAGGTTTGAACGCCGATGGTTGTTACTGAGGGTGGGATGCTCATTGCTCATCTCCTGAAAACAGAGATTGGCAGGCATTGCCCGACGTCGAAGGTCTTCCGTACGGCATAGCTAACTCCCTTTGCATGAACAAAAAGAGCTGCCCCAGACGTTTCCAGGCGAAAGGTGGCAGCTGTACGCAGGCTGGAAACCGAGGCAAAAGGAACCCGGCAGACCCGAAGGTCTCCCACGTACAGCCGCCAAAAAACACAAAAAACAGGCGAAAAAAAAGCGCCTGCTGATTGTTTGACGACGCTGTAGCGTCCTTAAGCATCGGGTTTCCAGGCCCGGTCGCTGATGAGCAGCGACAGGCTAGAGATTAACGCGGCGGCCTATGGGCTGCAACACGGTAAGCGAGTAGGATTCTTCTGATTGGAACTGGTGCCATCAAATTAATGGCCTTTCCTATTTATCCAGACAAGGAACGTTGATGCAACCCGGCCTCAGTTTTACCGATGTAGTACGTGCAATTTTGCGTGAGCATCCCGCAGGACTAACACCTCAAGAAATACGGATGATCGTTAAAGATTGCTACCCAGCTTTCTACGGCACTGAGTCGCATGTTCGTAACGTCGAGAGCGGTAACTACAAGGACCTCGACCACGCATTGTTGGCAAGGATCTACATTGCCTGCCGCAGCGCCAGCGACATTTTCGCGGACAAGTCCCAGAAGCCTCACAGAATGTCGTTGGAGGAGAGCACCGAGGCTAGGGTGCTGAATGAACCGGACTTTATTGAGGGAGAGGACCTTGAAAAGCTCGCACAAGACATTGGCACCTTATACGTACTTGGAACGAATCTGTTCACCGCCGAAGGTGTAGAAATTATAAAAATCGGCATTACCACTGCGCCGGTGGAGAAGCGGATTGCGCAGCTATATACAACCGGCGTGCCATTTCGATTTCGAGTGATTTCGCAACTAGAAACATCAAATTATTCAAAGCTTGAGCAAGCTTTGCACTGTCTATTTGATAGGTATCGTATAAATAAGGGTCGAGAATTTTTTACGGCTCATTGTTTGAATTATATCAATGAATTGGTAGCGATTCATTCGGGTATTGAAAGTTAACAATTTGGCATGTGCTGTTGTAGTACTGGTTGCTGAATGCATTGTGCGTTGGCAGGATTTTAGTCGTTTATTTTAGGGGGTGTTAATGAGTGATTCATCTTTTTCGATGGTTGTTGAAGTGCTAAAGTTTTTGGTTCCTGCTATTCTTGGGCTACTGCATTTGTATGATGGAGCAAAACGGAAGGAGTTTCGGAATGTCTTGCGAAAATATATTGTGAGGCGAGGTAACCGGCTTCCATTGAAGTCGGACGATAAGGTTTTGGAGTTTTTGATGGAAGAGGGACTTCCTAAAATTAGAATATTAGGTGTCGCGATATTATTTACGAATTTAAGTCTCGTGCTCTCAGTGGGGAGTGTTGCACAACAAGCACTTCTGGCAAAAGATGAAGGCAAAAAATCAAGTACTATTGTCGGTATGATGCTTAGTGAGAAACTAAAAAACTCAGTTCGAATCCAGTTGGTTTTGCTTTCAGCCTTAGCTTCCAACGCATTGCTTGCCTATGTCAATGACGTGGATATGAGCATTTTTGTTATATTTGTTGTTATAATAGGATTTGCTGCGCTATATATTGATCATAAACTTATTGAATATAGAGTTCGCCGTGGATGGTATGGCAAGAATGAATTTGAGAGCAGAGAAATTATTCGGTTTATACTCGCGCATGCTGATAAAAACGATTTTAATGACCAGGGTGGATTAAAGAAAGTAATTCCAACTCCCTCGCTTGATGATTTGTCTGAGTTGGATGGTTCTAATGTTGATGGGGTTCGAGTATGAATGGTGATCAAACTTCTGAGTTCTTTCGTCGTGCAATCAATGTGTTGTTTGTCGCAAATCCAAAGGGGACGAGTATAGGGATTTTGCTGGGCGTTGTATTGGATGGAGTGATAGGTTTTTTTTCACCTCTCTTGAAAACGGTTGAGTGGGTCAGCGTTTCAGCTATAAAGATTTGGCATTTAATGGGGCTGGGTGCGCTCATAATGAATCTCCCTGCTTACATTTCTCGAAAAGATGTGGATGCTTCAATAGTTAAGGCATTCAAGTTTATAGGTGAACAAAAAGCAAGCGGTAATATTTCAGAGTGGCAGTCGAAGCAGATGTACGTTAATCTTTTGAATAAGGTGCTTGAAAGTGTTGCGTTGAATGAAGGCAAGGAAGATCCGGTAGATAGAGTTTCTGCAATGGCCATTCAGCCTAATGGCAAGGATAAATCAGGTGGTTGAACGTTTTGGTATTATGTGTTTATAGATCAATTTGGTGTGAATGATTAGTTGGTAGGGTTGCAGTAAGGCAATCTTTCGGAGGGGTTATGCGGGTTAATTGTCAGATGTGTGGAGAAAAGGGCCGAATCGCCTCCTGCGACGAGCTCTCCCTAGAACTCGCCCGCCTCTACTGCCAATGCAGCTCCCCCCCCACTGCGGCCACACCTGGTTCGCCAACCTGACCTTCTCCCACACCCTGAGCCCCTCCGACCAGGCGGTCGACCGTTTGCTGTTCGACCGCCTGCGCAGTTTGTCCAGGGTCCAACAGCGCGACCTGTTTGATCAACTGGGCGTGGTCGCCTCCACGTAGTTGCGCAACATCGCTTCGGCTTGTTCAAAACATTTGAGCTGGGCCACGCCGTAGCCGATCAGGGCGAGTCTGGCGCATTGGGTCAGTTGCAGGTCGCGGTGAGCAGGGCAACCACCAGGGGGAAACAGGGGTCAGACCACCATTATTGAAACCATGCTCTGACCCCTATTTTCGTTACATGATGAATGGGGGGATATTCTGACGTTGCAGCGGGGTCTGGGGCATGGGTCGTTGGCGATGACTATGAAGTATGCGCATTTTAGTCCGGGTCATTTGGCAGAGGTGGTGGTGCTGAATCCAATTGCAGATGAAAAGTTTTCTGGAGATTGAACAATGTTTGAGGGAACCGACTGGACGCCTTTTGTTACGGCAATGAGTGCTGTTAATTGGACTGCGGTCATCGCTGCATTGATTACAGGTTTGGCTGCCGCTTCTGGTCCGATACTGCTTTGGCGCAAGCAAAATGCGAACGAAAAAAATGGTATCCGAGCCGCTCTTATTGCAGAGATTTCGGTACTTGTTGAGATACTCCAATATCGGGGATACCTAGCGGGACTTCGAGATTGTCAGAGTCAGTTGCAGGCTATTGGACGTTCTCAGGGAATGTTTGATGGTGGGCCTAAACCTATTACGTTCAAGATACCTGTTGATGATGGTTACAACAGAGTTTACCGAGGCAACATCAGTAAAATTGGAATGCTTCCTGCGAGCCAGGCCGCACAGGTTGTGCGATTTTATCAGTACGCAGATGCCTTCAAAATCGACGTATCGGAAACTGGCTGTTTGGGGGTAGGTACCAAGCGACATGAGGATTTCAAAGAGGTCGCTGATTTACTTCAGCAGCTTTTGGAGCTGGGGAGCGTGCTCGTAGCGCCAAAAAGCAAACGCAGATGGACGTTTGGACTACCAGCAAAAAAATGAGGTGTGGACACTTTGTGGACATTTTTACTGAAGTGCCGGGCTGAATTTCTAAATCCCAGAAACCACAAAGCCCCGCATTGCGGGGCTTCGAGATATGGTGCCGGCACCAGGAGTCGAACCCGGGACCTACTGATTACAAGTCAGTTGCTCTACCAACTGAGCTATACCGGCGTGTTAGGGCGACGATTATAGCGATTGGCAAGGTTCTGTAAACCCCTGAATTCTGACTATTTTTGCAGAACCCACGCTTTTTCCACGCTCGCCCCTTTTTCCAGCTGGCGAGTGTAGGATTTCTCCCTTGCCACCGTAGGGTCTACCCCGGCAAAAATCTTCTCCAAACCCAAGGAAGCCCCACGTGAAACGGATTCTCTCGCTGTCCCTCATCCTCCTCACTGTCGCGCTCGCTGCGTGTTCGTCCAACAAACCCGCCAACGACCCGGCGCTGGTGGGCACCTGGAAAGGTCTGCGCACCGAGACCGGTAAATGTCAGTTCCTGTCGTGGACCAATACCCTCAAGCCCGACGGTCGTTTTGTGATTACCTTCTACCGCGATGCGCAGCAGACCAAGGTGATCCAGACCGAGCAGGGTTCGTGGTCGGCGGCCAATGGCAGGAATGAGTTGCGTACCGACGGTGTGCGTTCGCCGGATGTGTACACCTATAAGCTGCTGGACGCAGACACGGTGCATTACGTGAGTGTGGCGTCGGATCCGACCAGCGATTGCCAGGATGACTACGCGTTCACCGAGCGTCGTGTGCGCTAAGCCTTCAGAAACGCTCCGAAACCGGGCACTCAGGTGCCCGGTTCGCGCAAGCCTCAACTGCCTTCTGCGCAGTTATCTGCGAACTTCTTGTAGTCCAATACCTGTTGCTGCCCGTGGGAATCCAGGTAGGTCATGTGCGCATTCACGATCCCACACGCTCCGTTTGTGTCTTCGACAGTGGTCAGCACGCGCTGGATATCCAGCTTGGGCTGTACGTCGGCGTGGGCGTTGACGGCAAAAGCCAGCAGGCTGACGGCGATCAAGGTGTTCCAGTTCATGGTAGGTATCCTCCGGGTTCAACAAGTGGGTGTGGGCTTATTGAGCGCCCTGGAGGTATCTGCACTGTGTCATGCGGCGCGGGTTTTGCTTCGTTGTGTAGCGAAGCCGTGACTGCATACACAGCGATACACGGGCGGTGGCTTTATGGACCATTTGGATCGACCGCTCAGCCGGTTTTCCCTTGAATACAGGTGAGGTTTCCGTATTCTGTGCCGCGATATAAACCGTCAGTTTTATCGCGGTTCCTTGTAGGCAAATTTCCGAGACAATGTAGGGCAATTGAAAATCTGTTGAAGCGTATGTCAGTTTTGTGCCGTTTCTGTCCACTCGGCCAACTTTTTTTGCGAAATAATGATGCAAGTTCATGTTCTTACAACGAATGGCTTTTTCTGCACAAAATAGTCATAAAAATGGCGTTACGCCGTTCGTCGGATAAAATTGAACTAAAATCATCTAAATACTGACACCATCAATGTGATATCACAGAATGCGCCCGACACCACATAACTAGAAAAATACGAGGTCAGCTCATTGCTGGCCTTTTTATCGCCTTTTAAAGCGCAAATCAGGTGGGGGGGCAGTGAGTGAGTCGGGCAGATGATATTTCAAAGCTATTCAACAAGCTGGGTGCCAACCCGAGCGGCTATCGCGAAATCGACTTTGTCCATGAGTTCATCGAGGACGAAATAGAGGTCCTGGAAGCCCCCGCAGTCACTCCAGCCCCACCTGTGATCGAAGCTCCCTCGGCGCCGCTGCTGCGCTTGCTGGAGGAACTGAGCCAAGGTGAAGCCGACCACCTGCAGCCGCCCGAAGTGGTGGAAGGGCGCGACGGCCAGGTGTACTCCGAGCAATCCAGCCCTAAAGTCGTGGTGTTGGTCTCGGTCAAGGGTGGCGTTGGCCGCAGTACCCTGGCCGCCGCGATTGCCAGCGGTTTGCAGCGCCAGGGCCGCCCGGCGCTGGCCCTGGACCTGGACCCGCAAAACGCCCTGCGCCACCACCTGTGCCTGGGCCTGGACATGCCCGGCGTCGGCGCCACCAGCCTGCTAAACGAAAGCTGGGTCGCCCTGCCCGAGCGCGGTTTTGCCGGTTGCCGGCTGGTGGCATTCGGTGCCACTGACCACGAGCAACAGCACAGCCTCAATCGCTGGTTGGGCCAGGACAGCGAGTGGCTCAGCAAGCGATTGTCCGGCCTCAGGTTGAGCGGCCAGGACACCGTGATCATCGACGTCCCCGCCGGCAACAGCGTCTACCTCAGCCAGGCCCTGTCGGTCGCCGACGCTGTGCTGGTGGTCGTACAGCCGGACGTGGCCTCGTTCAGCACACTCGACCAGATGGACAGCCTGCTGGCGCCGCACCTCAAGCGTGCCAAACCGCCACAACGCTTCTACGTGATCAACCAGCTGGACGGTGCCCACCGCTTCAGCCTGGACATGGCCGAGGTGTTCAAGACCCGTCTGGGCGCTGCGTTGTTGGGGACTGTCCACCGTGACCCCGCGTTCAGCGAAGCCCAGGCCTACGGGCGTGACCCCCTCGACCCAACCGTCAACAGTATCGGCAGCCAGGACGTCCACGCCCTGTGCCGCACCTTGCTCGAACACATCGACTCGGACCTTCCATGACCGACACTACGTCCTCCACGCCCTTCGTCGAAGGGCGCGCCGAACAGCGCCTCAATGACGCCATCGCGCGCTTCAATCGGTGGCCTGCGGCGCTGCGTACGGTGCTGGTTGTCGCCAGTTGCGTGCTCGGCGCGCTGCTGTTGCTGGGCATTATCAGCGCGCCGCTCGATCTCTACAGCCAATGCCTGTTCGCCGGCGTGTGCTTCCTCGCGGTGCTGGTGCTGCGCAAGATCCCGGGGCGCCTGGCGATCCTCGCGCTGGTGGTGCTGTCGCTGGTGGCGTCGTTGCGCTACATGTTCTGGCGCCTCACCTCCACCCTCGGCTTTGAAACCTGGCTCGACATGTTCTTCGGCTACGGCCTGGTCGCGGCCGAGTTCTACGCCCTGGTCGTACTGATCTTCGGCTACGTGCAAACCGCCTGGCCGCTGCGCCGCACGCCGGTATGGCTCAAGACCGAGCCGGAGGAGTGGCCGACGGTCGACGTGTTCATCCCCACCTATAACGAAGCGCTGAGCATCGTAAAACTGACCATCTTCGCCGCCCAGGCGATGGACTGGCCCAAGGACAAGCTGCGCGTCCACGTGCTCGATGACGGTCGCCGCGACGACTTCCGCGACTTCTGCCGCAAGGTCGGGGTGAACTACATCCGCCGCGACAACAACTTCCACGCCAAGGCCGGTAACCTCAACGAAGCGTTGAAAGTCACCGACGGCGAATACATCGCGCTGTTCGACGCCGACCACGTGCCGACGCGTTCCTTCCTGCAAGTGAGCCTGGGCTGGTTCCTCAAGGACCCGAAGCTGGCGATGCTGCAAACGCCGCACTTCTTCTTTTCGCCGGACCCGTTCGAAAAGAACCTTGATACCTTCCGCGCCGTGCCCAACGAGGGTGAGCTGTTCTACGGCCTGGTGCAGGACGGCAACGATTTGTGGAACGCCACGTTCTTCTGCGGCTCCTGCGCCGTCATTCGCCGTGAGCCGCTGCTGGAAATCGGCGGCGTGGCCATCGAGACGGTGACCGAAGACGCCCACACCGCGCTCAAGCTCAACCGCCTGGGCTACAACACCGCTTACCTGGCTATCCCGCAGGCCGCGGGCCTGGCTACCGAAAGCCTGTCGCGCCATATCAACCAGCGGATTCGCTGGGCGCGAGGCATGGCGCAGATTTTCCGCACCGACAACCCGCTGCTGGGCAAGGGCCTGAAGTGGGGGCAGCGCATCTGCTATGCCAACGCCATGCTGCACTTCTTTTATGGGTTGCCGCGCCTGGTGTTCCTCACCGCGCCACTGGCCTACCTGATTTTCGGCGCCGAGATTTTCCACGCCTCGGCGCTGATGATCGTCGCCTACGTGCTGCCGCACCTGGTGCACTCCAGCCTGACCAACTCACGGATCCAGGGGCGTTTCCGTCACTCGTTCTGGAACGAGGTGTACGAGACCGTACTGGCCTGGTACATCCTGCCGCCGGTGCTGGTCGCGCTGGTCAACCCCAAGGCGGGTGGCTTCAACGTCACCGACAAGGGCGGCATCATCGACAAGCAGTTTTTCGACTGGAAACTTGCCCGCCCGTACCTGGTGTTGTTGGCGGTGAACCTGGTCGGCCTGGGCTTCGGTATCCACCAGTTGGTCTGGGGCGATGCGTCCACAGCCGTGACGGTGGCGATCAACCTGACCTGGACCCTCTACAACCTGATCATCACCAGTGCCGCCGTGGCCGTGGCCTCGGAAGCGCGTCAGGTACGTTCCGAGCCACGGGTCAGCGCCAAGCTGCCGGTGAGCATCATTTGTGCCGACGGCCGTGTGCTGGACGGCACTACCCAGGACTTCTCGCAAAACGGCTTCGGCCTGATGCTCAGCGATGGGCACTCGATCACCCGTGGCGAACGCGTGCAACTGGTGCTGTCGCGCAACGGCCAGGACAGCCTGTTCGATGCGCGCGTGGTGTTCAGCAAGGGCGCGCAGATCGGCGCCCAGTTCGAACCCCTCAGCCTGCGCCAGCAAAGCGAACTGGTACGCCTGACCTTCTCCCGTGCCGACACCTGGGCCGCGAGTTGGGGCGCCGGCCAGCCGGACACACCGTTGGCGGCCCTGCGCGAAGTCGGCGCCATCGGCATCGGCGGCCTGTTCACCCTCGGCCGCGCCACCCTGCACGAACTGCGTCTGGCCTTGAGCCGCACCCCCACAAAACCGCTAGATACGCTGATGGACAAGCCATGACCTCGAAGATATTCGCTCGCCCTCATCCGCGCCGTGCACTCGCGCTGATGATCGCCTCGCTGATGGGCCTCAACACCCTGGCGCAAGCTGCCGAGCAAGCGGCTGCCACCGTGCCGGTGCAAAGCACGGATAACGGCTACAGCCTGACGCTCAAGCAGTTGGGCCGTCGCGACACCATGAACCTGCAAGGCGTGGAGTCGTCCGACAGCGTCAACTTCGATATCCGTGCCGATGAAGTGGTGAAGGGCGCACAACTGCTGCTCAAGTACAGCTACTCGCCGGCGCTGCTGGCGGACCTGTCGCAGATCAACGTGCTGGTCAACGGCGAAGTCGCCGCCAGCCTGGCGCTGCCCAAAGAAGGCGCGGGCACCCCGCAAGAGCAACTGGTGCAGATCCCGCCGAAGTTGATCACCGAGTTCAACCGCCTGAGCCTGCAGTTCATCGGCCACTACACCATGTCCTGCGAAGACCCGTTGCACAGCAGTCTGTGGGCCAAGATCAGCAACAGCAGCGAGCTGAAAGTGCAGGTCGAGCCGATCGTGCTCAAAGACGACCTGGCGGTGCTGCCGCTGCCGTTCTTCGACAAGCGCGACGCTCGCCAGGTGAGCCTGCCGTTCGTGTTTGCCACCGCGCCGGACAGCGCCGCACTGGAAGCCGCTGGCGCCTTGTCGTCGTGGATCGGCGGCCTCGCCAGCTACCGGGGCGCGACCTTCCCGACCACCCTCGGCGAGCTGCCGGCCAAAGGCAACGCCATCGTGCTGGTGCAAACCGCCGACGCGATGGACGTGCACGGTGTGGCCATCGCCAAGCCGACCGGCCCGACCCTGACCCTCATCGCCAACCCCAACGACGCCAACGGCAAGCTGCTGATCGTCACCGGGCGTGACGGCGAAGAGCTCAAGCGCGCCGCCAACGCGGTGGTGCTGGGCAACCCGGTGCTGGCCGGTAACAGCGTGGTCATCACCAAGCTCGACACCCTGGCACCGCGCCGCCCGTACGATGCGCCGAACTGGCTGCCAAGCAACCGCCCGGTACGCCTGGGCGAGCTGATCGAACAGCAGAAACTCAGCGTGTCGGGCTACAACCCGGGCGCCATCAGCGTTGACATGCGCCTGCCGCCCGACCTGTTCAACTGGCGTGAAGAGGGCGTGCCGCTCAAGGTCAAATACCGCTACACGCCGCAGCAAGTGTCGACCAACTCCTCCCTGTTGATCGGCCTGAATGACCAGTTCATGAAGTCCGTGGCGTTGCCGTCGGTGGCCAACCTGGGCGGCGGCCAGACCCTGCTCGACCAGTTGAAGAAAGACGAAAGCCTGCCGCGTGAAGTGACCACGCTGTTGCCGATCAGCTCGGCATCGCCCAAATCCAAGCTGCAGCTGCGCTTCATGTACGACTACATCAAGGAAGGCGAATGCCGCGACATCATCGTCGACAACATGCGCGGTTCCATCGACCCGGATTCGACCCTCGACGTCACCGGCTACCAGCACTACATCGCCATGCCTAACCTGGGCGTGTTCAACGACTCTGGCTTCCCGTTCACCCGTCTGGCCGACCTGTCGGAATCCGCCGTGGTCATGCCCGACAACTACGGCACCGACGAGTTGACCGCCTACCTGACCGTGCTCGGTCGCTTCGGCGAAGCCACCGGCTACCCGGCCACCGCCGTCAAAGTGGTGCAGGCCAAGGACGTGCAGAGTGTTGCCGACAAAGACCTGCTGGTACTTGCCACCGCCGCCAACCAGCCGTTGCTCAAGCAGTGGCAGCAATACCTGCCGGCGACCAGTGATGGCGAACAGCACCACTTCCTGCTGTCCGACCTGCCGCGTTATGTGCGCAGCTGGATCAGCCCCGACCCGGCGGCCAACCAGCATCCGGCCAACACCGGCATTACGTTCAAGGGCCTGAGCAACAGCACCTGGCTGGCCGGTTTCCAATCGCCGCTCAAATCGGGCCGCAGCGTGGTGCTGATCGCCAGCAACCAGCCGCAGGGCCTGCTGGAAGCCACCTCGGCGCTGATCGGCGGTGACGACTACAAAGACTCGATCCAGGGCAGCCTGGCCGTGGTGCAGGGCACAACTATCAGCTCGCTGGTCGGTGACGAGCAGTACTACGTCGGCAAGCTCAACTACTTCAAACTCATGCAGTGGCAACTGTCACAGAACCTGGGCTGGATGCTGTTGATCACCTTCCTCGGCCTGGCCGTGGTGACCAGCCTGGTCTACCTGTCGCTGCGCGCACGTGCAAAACGGCGGTTGGCATGAGCCTGCTCAAGTGTATGGCCCTGGCGACACTGGGCGCGATGATATTCGCCGGCGGCGCCCAGGCGCAGACCTGTGACTGGCCGCTGTGGCAGAACTACGCCAAGCGCTTCGTGCAGGACGACGGCCGGGTGCTGAACTCGTCCATGAAGCCCACCGAGAGCAGTTCGGAAGGGCAGTCCTATGCGATGTTCTTCGCCCTGGTCGGCAACGATCGCGCGAGCTTCGACAAGCTGTGGACCTGGACCAAGGCCAACATGTCGGGCTCCGACATCGGCCAGAATCTGCCGGGTTGGTTGTGGGGTAAAAAAGCCGATAACACCTGGGGCGTGATCGACCAGAACTCCGCCAGCGACGCGGACTTGTGGATGGCCTACGCCTTGCTCGAAGCGGCCCGCGTGTGGAATGCACCGCAGTACCGCGCCGACGCACAGCTGTTGTTGGCCAACGTCGAACGCAACCTGATCGTGCGTGTGCCGGGCCTGGGCAAGATGCTGTTGCCGGGGCCTGTCGGCTATGTGCATCCGGGTGGCTTGTGGCGTTTCAACCCGAGCTACCAGGTGCTTGCGCAACTGCGTCGCTTCCAGAAAGAACGGCCGAACGGCGGCTGGAACGAAGTCGCCGAAAGCAATGCGCGGATGCTTGCCGACAGCGCCAGCAACCCCCATGGCCTTGCGGCCAACTGGGTCGGTTACCGCGCCACCAGCGCCAACACCGGGGTGTTCGTGGTCGATCCGTTCTCCGATGACCTGGGCAGCTACGATGCAATCCGCACGTATATGTGGGCCGGCATGACCGCCAAGGGCGATCCTTTGGCAGCGGCGATGCTCAAGTCGCTGGGGGGTATTTCCCGTGCGACGGCGGCGTCGGTCACCGGCTTCCCGCCGGAAAAAATCCACGTACTGACCGGCGAAGCCGAGAAAAACAACGGCTATACGCCGATGGGCTTCTCGGCCGCTACCTTGGCCTTCTTCCAGGCCCGCGGCGAAACCGCCCTGGCGCAATTGCAAAAAGCCAAGGTCGACGACGCGCTCAATAAAGCCCTGGCGCCCTCGGCACCCGACAGTGCGCAGCCGATCTACTACGACTACATGCTCAGCCTGTTCGGCCAGGGCTTCGCCGATCAGAAGTACCGGTTTGAACAAGACGGTACGGTCAAACTTTCCTGGGAGGCAGCATGCGCCGTCACACGCTAGCCATTGCGATTCTCGCTGCCCTGGCTTCCACCGCCAGCCTCGCTGAAACCAGCGACCCACAGTCCTTGCTGATCGAGCAGGGCTACTACTGGCAGTCGAAAAAGAACCCCGAGCGCGCCCTGGAAACCTGGCAGAAACTCTTGAACCTGGCCCCGGAGCAACCGGACGCGTTGTACGGCATCGGTTTGATCCAGGTGCAGCAGAACCGCCCGGCCGAAGCCCGGAAGTACCTGGCCCGCTTGCAGGCGCTGAGCCCGGTGCCACGCCAGGCGTTGCAACTGGAGCAGGACATCACCGTGGCGGTGCCGGACAACGCCAGGTTGCTGGAGCAGGCTCGCGAGTTGGGTGAACCCGAGGACGAGCGCGAAAAGGCCGTGGCCCTGTACCGCCAGATTTTCCAGGGTCGCCAGCCCCAAGGCCTGATCGCCCGTGAGTACTACAACACCCTGGGTTTCACCGCCAAGGGCACCAACGAAGCCATCGCCGGCTTGCAGCGTTTGTCCCGTGAGCGGCCGAACGACCCGATCGTTGCGCTGTTCCTGGCCAAGCACCTGGCGCGTAACCCCGCCACGCGGCCGGACGGCATCCGGGCGCTGGCCAAGCTGGCACCGAACAACGACGTGGGCGGCAACGCCGATGAAACCTGGCGCTTTGCGCTGATCTGGCTCGGCCCGCCGAAGCCGGACCAGGTGGCGTTGTTCCAGCAATTCCTGACCGCGCACCCGGATGACACCGAGATCCGCGCCATCATGGAAAAAGGCATCGCCCAAGGCAAAGGCGGTGGTGCCTGGCAGCGTGATCCGCAGATGACCAAGGCCTTCAAGGCCCTGGACGATGGCGACCTGAAAATCGCCGAGCCCCTGCTGGCAGCGCGCCTCGCGCAAAAATCCAACGACGTCGATGCCCTCGGCGGCATGGGCGTGTTGCGTCAGCAGCAGGAACGCTACGGCGAAGCGGAAAACTACCTGGTCCAAGCCACGCGCTTGCCCGGTGGTGCGGCCTGGCAGTCGGCCTTGAACGATGTGCGCTACTGGAACCTGATCAGCCAGAGCCGTGACGCTCAGCGCGCCGGTCGCAGCGCCCAGGCCCGCGACCTGGTGGCCCAGGCCGAGCGCCTGAACCCGGGCCAGCCCGGCGCGGCTGTTGCATTGGCGGGCTTCCAGGCCCAGGACAATCAGTTCGAGGAAGCCGAAGCCGGCTACCGCAAGGTGCTGGCCCGTCACCCTGGCGACCCGGATGCCTTGAGCGGCTTGATCAACGTGTTGTCCCAGTCGGGCCAGCCGGATGAGGCCTTGAAGCTGATCGACTCGGTGTCGCCGGCCCAGCGCGCCAAGTTCGCGCCGAGCGTGAAAATCAATGCGCTGCGGGCGACTCAGGTCGGCAAGCTGGCCGAGCAACGTGGCGATTTGAAAGGTGCGCAAGCCGCTTACCGCCAGGCGCTCGACGCTGACCCGGAAAACCCCTGGACGCGCTTTGCTCTGGCACGCATGTACCTGCGTGACGGCCAGATCCGCGCCGCCCGTGCCTTGATTGACGGCTTGCTCAAGACCCAACCCAACCAGCCGGACGCGCTGTACACCAGCACCCTGCTGTCGGCGGAATTGAGCGAATGGAAGCAGGCCGAAGCGACCTTGGGACGCATCCCCACGGCGCGGCGCACCGCCGACATGAACGAACTGGCGACCGATATCGCGCTGCACCAGCAGACCGACATCGCCATCGAGACCGCCCGCCGTGGCCAGCGCCCGGAAGCCCTGGCGTTGCTGGGGCGTTCCGAACCGCTGACCCGCAAGAAACCCGAGCGCGTGGCCGTGCTGGCCGCCGCCTATGTGGAAGTGGGCGCTGCGCAGTACGGCCTGGACATGATGCAGAAGGTGGTGGAGAACAATCCCAACCCGACGGTCGACCAGAAGCTGCTGTACGCCAACGTGCTGCTCAAGGCCAACAAATACAGCGCGGCGGGTGAGATCCTGCGCGAAGTGCAAGGCCAGCCGCTGACCGAGACCGGGCGCCAGCGCTACGACGATTTGATCTACCTGTACCGGGTCAAGCAGGCCGACGCCCTGCGTGAGAAAAACGACCTGGTGGCCGCCTACGACATGCTGTCACCGGCCCTGGCCCAGCGCCCGAACGATGCCTTGGGTGTCGGCGCCCTGGCGCGCATGTATGCCGACAGCGGCAACGGCAAAAAGGCCATGGAGTTGTATGCGCCGTTGATCCAGCAGAACCCCGACAATGCACGCCTGCAACTGGGCCTGGCGAACATCGCCCTGAAAGGTCGCGACCGTGACCTGGCACAACGCGCCACTGACAAGGCGTTGGCGCTGGAGCCGGGTAACCCGGAGATCCTCACCTCGGCGGCTGGTGTCTACCAAGGCCTGGGCAAAAACAGCGAAGCCGCTGAACTGCTGCGCAAGGCCCTGGTGATCGAGAACGCGATGAAGGCCAGGACCCAGGTGGCCCAGGCCGGCACCGAAGCCAAGTCGTCGAACCCGTTCGTGGGCTTGCCCGGCCAGCGTCGCCAGGTCACCGACCTGACCATCGCCGGTGCGGTGCCACCACCGATCGATGCGCCGAACAACAGCGTGACCTCCAACGCATTTGCGAGTGCAACGTCCAACGACCTGAGCGATCCGTTTGTTCCGCCGTCGAAAATCGCCTCCATCGACAGCCCCGAGCTGAGCCCGGCGCGTCGTGCGCTGGACACCATCCTGCGCGACCGTACCGGTTATGTGGTGCAAGGCTTGAGCGCGCGCAGCAACAACGGCGAAAAAGGCTTGAGCAAACTCACCGATATCGAAGCGCCGTTTGAAGCGCGCATGCCGGTCGGCGATAACACTGTGGCGCTGCGAGTGACGCCGGTGCATTTGAGTGCCGGCAGTGTCAGCGATGACGCTGCATCACGCTTTGGCGGCGGCAAAGCCACCTCACCCCGCACCCAGAACGCGACCGGTGTGGGCTTGGCCGTGGCTTTCGAGAACCCGGATGAAGGCCTCAAGGCCGACGTCGGCGTCAGCCCACTGGGCTTCCTCTACAACACCATCGTCGGTGGGGTGAGCGTGTCGCGTCCGTTCGAGGCCAATTCGAATTTCCGTTATGGCGCGAATATCTCGCGGCGCCCGGTCACCGACAGCGTCACGTCCTTCGCCGGTTCCAAAGACGGTGATGGCTACACATGGGGCGGTGTGACCGCCAACGGCGGGCGGGGTGAGTTGAGCTACGACAACCAGAAGCTGGGCGTCTACGGTTACGGCTCCCTGCACCAACTGATGGGTAACCACGTTGACGACAACACCCGCATGGAGCTGGGCAGCGGCATCTACTGGTACCTGCGCAATAACCCGCAGGACACGCTGACCCTGGGTGTCAGTGCCTCGGCGCTGAGCTTCAAGGAGAACCAGGACTTCTACACCTATGGCAACGGCGGCTACTTCAGCCCGCAGCGTTTCTTCTCCCTAGGCGTGCCGATCCGGTGGGCGCAGAGCTTTGATCGCTTCAGCTACCAGGTAAAAAGTTCGGTGGGTGTGCAGTATATCGGCCAAGATAGCGCGGACTTTTTCCCGGGCCGCAAAGACCTGGGTACCCAAGAGTACAAAAGCTCGGATAAAACCGGTATCGGCTACAGCTTCAATGCCGCCGCCGAATATCGCCTCAGCTCGCGCTTCTACCTGGGTGGCGAGATCGGTGTCGACAACGCCCAGGACTACCGCCAGTACGCCGGTAATGCTTACCTGCGCTACTTGTTCGAAGACCTGAGCGGGCCGATGCCCTTGCCGGTCAGCCCTTACCGTTCCCCTTATTCCAACTGATTAAATCGGAGTCATTCATGCCTGTTTCTGCGATTGCCGGCCTGACCATGCTGGTATTGGGCGAAAGTCATATGAGCTTTCCCGATTCGTTGCTCAACCCGCTGCAAGACAACCTCACCCAGCAAGGCGCGGTGGTTCACTCCATCGGTGCGTGCGGTGCCGGCGCGGCGGATTGGGTGGTGCCGAAAAAAGTCGAGTGCGGCGGCGAGCGCATGCCCACCGGCAAGGCTGTGATCTATGGCAAGAACGCCATGAGCACCACGCCGATCAAAGACCTGATCGCCAAGGACAAGCCCGACGTGGTTGTGTTGATCATCGGCGACACCATGGGCTCCTACACCAACCCGGTGTTCCCCAAAGCCTGGGCCTGGAAAAGCGTGACCTCGCTGACCAAGGAAATCGCCGCCACCGGCACCAAGTGCGTGTGGGTCGGCCCGCCATGGGGCAAGGTCGGTTCGCAGTACAAGAAGGACGACACCCGCACCAAGCTGATGTCGTCGTTCCTGGCCAGCAACGTGGCGCCGTGCACTTACATCGACTCGCTGACCTTCTCCAAGCCGGGCGAGTGGATCACCACCGACGGCCAGCACTTCACCATCGACGGCTACCAGAAGTGGGCCAAGGCGATCGGGACAGCCTTGGGTAACCTGCCGCCATCGGCCTACGGTAAAGGAAGCAAATAATGAAGCGAATGACCCTGGGCCTGGCGACCTTGCTTGCCAGCGTCAGCGCCTACAGTGCCGACATCCCGCTGTATCCGACCGGCCCGGAGCAAGACGCAGCGTTCCTGCGTTTTGCCAACGGCAGCCCGGGCGAATTGAAGCTGGTGGCGGACGGTTCCAAGGCCAGCTTGGTCCTGAGCGGCGACAAAGCCGTGTCGGCGTTCCTGCCGGTGGTCGGCGGCGACAAGCCGATCAAGGGCGTCTTGAGCAGCGGCGGCAAAAACGCGGATTTCTCGGTGAACGTCGCGCCGGGTGAGTTCGCCACAGTGGTCGCATTGGTCGACGCCAAGGGCGCCACGCGCCAGCTGGTGGTGCGCGAAGTGCCGGACGACTTCAATGCGCTCAAGGCCTCCCTGGCCTTCATCAACGCCGACGCCAGCTGCGCCGACGCCAGCCTGGAAGCCGTGGCGCAAAAGGCCGAGTTGTTCAAGAAGGTCGCTGAAGGTGCGGTGCAGCGGCGCATGATCAACCCGGTGGAACTGTCGGTGCAGCTCAAATGCGCCGGCGCGCCGGTCGGTCAGCCGCTGACGTTCACGCTCAAGGCGGGCGAGCGCTACAGCGTATTGGCCGTTCCTTCAGATAAAGGCTCGAAGTTGCTGTTCGCCTCTGACGCACTCGCTAACTGATCGGGCCCGACACCACCATGGTCTTTGCCTCACTCGAATTCCTCACGCTGTTCCTGCCGGCCTTCCTGTTGATCTACGCGCTGGCTCGTCCGAGCTGGCGCAACGTCATCCTGCTGATCGGCAGCTGGCTGTTCTACGGCTGGTTGAGCCCGTTGTTCCTGTTCCTGCACATGGTGTTGACCGTGGTGGCATGGGTCGGCGGCTTGCTGGTGGACCGCTCCCGTGAGGACGGCAAAGGCCGGGTGCGCCTGTTGATCGCATTGATCGTATTCAACACGGCGGTGCTGTGTTGGTACAAGTACGCCAACATCGTCGCCGGCACGGTGAGCGAGGTGATCACCTGGTACGGCGCGATGCCGCTGGACTGGCAGCGTGTGGCCTTGCCGGCCGGCTTGTCGTTCATCGTGTTGCAGGCGATTTCCTACCTGGTGGATGTGCACCGTCATACGGTGCCGGTGGAGCGCAGCTTCATCAACTACGCCACCTATATCTCGATGTTCGGGCACTCGATTGCCGGCCCGATCATCCGTTACGACTGGGTTCGCCGCGAGCTGAACCAGCGGTATTTCAACTGGGCGAATTTCTCCCTGGGCGCGCGGCGCTTCATGATCGGCATGGGCATGAAAGTGCTGGTGGCCGACACCCTGTCGCCGCTGGTGGACATCGCCTTCCACCTGGAACACCCCAGCCTGGTGGACGCCTGGATCGGTTGCCTGGCGTATTCGCTGCAACTGTTCTTCGACTTCGCCGGCTACAGCGCCATGGCCATCGGCCTGGGCCTGATGCTGGGCTTCCACTTCCCGGAAAACTTCAATCGGCCGTACCTGGCCAGCAGCATCCAGGATTTCTGGCGGCGCTGGCACTTGTCGTTGTCCAGCTGGTTGCGCGACTACCTGTACATCGCCCTGGGCGGGAACCGCGACGGCGTGTGGCGCACCTATCGCAACCTGTTCCTGACCATGGCGATTGCCGGGTTGTGGCACGGCGGCGACAGCTGGAACTACCTGTTGTGGGGTTCGGCCCATGGCGTGGCGCTGTGTGTCGACCGGGCCTGGTCGCGATCGAGCCTGCCGAGCCTTCCGCCGGTGTTGTCGCACGTCCTGACCTTGCTGTTTGTGTGCCTGGCCTGGACCTTGTTCCGTGCGCCGGACTTCCACTCGGCACTGACCATGTACGCCGGCCAGTTCGGCCTGCATGGCATGGCCTTGGGTGACGCGATGGCCGTGGCCATGCGCCCGGCCCATGGCATGGCCGCGCTGTTGGGCCTGGTCTGCATCATCGCGCCAATCTGGCAGGTGCGTTGTGAACAGCGCTTCGGCACCCAACCGTGGTTTGTGCTGGCGGCTTCGGTGTGGCCGGTGGCCGGGTTTGTGTTGTCGTTCGCGCTGATCGCCAGCCGTGACGCCGTACCGTTTCTGTACTTTCAGTTCTAAGGACGCCCGATCATGCCTGTTCCTACCGCGCCGACGCCTCCGAGTGAACTGGCCGTTCGCACCAGCCCCCTGGCGGCCTGGGTGCTGGTGCCCTTCCTGGCGGCGGGGCTGTTGTCATGCGCCTGGCTGATGGTGAAGGGACCGATCAGCTATGTGCCAGCCAAGGTCGACAGCGACATGCTGCTGCACGGCGACCTGACCCACCGTTTTGCCAAGGAACTGGCCAAGGCACCGATGGCAATCCAGGCCGCCAACCTGGAGCGCGGCGGCAGTTGGCTGGCGTTCGGTGACACCGGGCCGCGGGTACGGCGAGGTTGCCCGGGCTGGCTGTTTATCAGTGATGAACTGCGCATCAACCGGCATGCCGAGGCCAATGCCCAGACCAAGGCCCAGGCGGTGATCGACCTGCAAAAACAACTGGGTCAAAAAGGCATCGACCTGCAAGTGGTGGTGGTGCCGGACAAGAGCCGCATCGCCGCTGCCGAACGCTGTGGCCTGTACCGCCCGGCGGTGCTCGACGGCCGCATTCAGGACTGGACCAAACGGCTGCAAGCTGCCGGCGTTTCCGCGCTGGACCTGACCGACACTTTGAAACCCCTGGGCGCCGAAGCCTACCTGCGTACCGATACCCACTGGAGCGAAATCGGTTCCAACGCCGGCGCACAGGCGCTCGCGCAGCGCATCCAGCAGCGGGGCATCAAGGCCACGCCGGAGCAGACGTTCGATATCACCCAGGCGCCGCTCGCCGTACGCCCGGGAGACCTGGTGCGCCTGGCCGGTCTGGATTGGTTGCCGCCCACGTTGCAGCCGCCGGGGGAGTCGGTAGCGGCCAGCAGCGCCCATGAAACCGGCGGCGCGACCAGCAATGCCGACGACCTGTTTGGCGACGCTGGCCTGCCCAATGTGGCGCTGATCGGCACCTCGTTTTCGCGCAACTCCAACTTCGTCGGCTTCCTGCAAAAAGCCCTGAATGCGCCGGTCGGCAATTTCAGCAAGGACGGGGGCGAGTTCTCGGGGGCGGCCAAGGCCTATTTCGAAAGCCCGGCCTTCAAGCAAACACCGCCCAAGTTATTGATTTGGGAGATTCCGGAGCGGGACCTGCAAACGCCCTACGATGCGATCACGGTTGGTCAGTAATTTGACGATTTGCCGTTTGTCTAAAAAATAGACAGCTTCCTCATCAAAATAATGACACTTTTGCGTGCCTGAAGCAGACTGGCTTGCACTAGGGCGACCACAAAAAGACCTGCGGTAAGCAGTCGTATCAGCTGACCTTTTCACGTCTTTGGGCTTCGCCGTGATGAGGGGTCAGCTATGAGCATTACCAATGGTCTTTTAGCCTTGCTCGGCAAGGACATCTGCCAGGATGAGCGCGGCAGGGAGGCGCGGATGCATTTCTTCGGCAGTATTCCCCGCGCGGATGATGGTGCCGTCAGCCAGGACGCAGACACCGTGCCCCTCAAGCCAAAAGTGGTGGCGCTGGTGTCGATCAATGGCGGCGTCGGCCGCAGTACCCTGGCCACTGCCTTGAGCAGTGGTCTGCAGCGTCAGGGCGAGTCCGTCGTGGCCCTGGACCTGGACCCGCAGAACGCCTTGCATCTTCACTTCGGCGTGAGTCCGGCGTTGCCGGGCATCGGGCGTACCAGCCTGGAACATGGGCCATGGAACCCGCTTCAACAGCTCAGCTTCGCCGGCTGCCAGGTGATCCCCTTTGGCGAAATCGACATCCCACAGCAGGAAAGCCTGGAGCGCTGGCTCAAGCAGGAGCCGCGCTGGCTGGCTCAACACCTGGCAGCCCTCGACTTGAGTGCGCGACAGACAGTGATCATCGACACACCTGCCGGTAACAACATCTACTTCCATCAAGCGCTGAGTGTCGCCGATGTGGTGCTGGTCATTGTGCAGGCAGACGCTGCATGCCTGGGCACCCTCGACCATCTGGATGCACTGCTTGCCCCGCACCTTGAAAGTGAACACGCGCCTCGCGTGCACGTGGTTATCAACCAAGTGGATGAAAGGAATGCTTTCTGCCTGGACATGATCGAGGCCTTTACCCAGAGGCTGGGGAAAGAGGCGCTGCAGGTGCATCGCGACATGCGGATCCATGAAGCGCTGGCTTTTGGTGACGACCCGGTGGAAAGCGCAGAGAAGGGCCTGGCGGGTGACGATATCAACGATCTTTGCCAACTGCTGAAGGCGCCAAACACCCGAGCATAAAGCGCTGGTTATACGCTTGACCCCAGATGCTTATGCACAATCGGTTGGATGCACCTGTCACCCAACAGCCATTTTGTGGAGCGTTTCTCATCACGCTGCAACTGCCTGTTTTGCGTGCATTTTATTTTGTGAACAAAAAATGACCAGTACGGCTTTTGGCCTGTAGCGCAGATGCCTACAGGCTCCGTAAAGAATCCATCAACAGAGTTATCCACAGGCTGCGCTGCGACAATTTTGCCCTCTAATCGCGCTCGGCAAGCACCATCAAGTTGCGCGGCGTCAGTGCAGGATCGCAGAAGGTGCCTACGTCGACCTTGTAGCCGTTCTCACCGAGAAACAACGCCCGATCCAGCACCAGCCAAACCTCAAGCGGGCGCCGAAACAGACCACGCACCAATTCCAGGTTTCTCACCTCAGCCAGGCGGCGCCAGCCGTGGGCCTCCAGCGCCGCCCAATCCTGTTCACCTGTGGATAACCCTTTGAGGTTCGCCAGCTCCCGGCAGTAATCGGCGAAGGACTTGTCCAGCCAACGGGCAGGCAGGGACGGTGTGGGCAGGTATTCGTCGAGGCCGCGCAGTTCGCGTTGCAGTTGGTCGAAACCCAGGCGCCGTGCCATGGACGTATCGCGTTGCAAGCGCACGCGTTTGCCAGCGGTGACGGTTTCGCTCAGCGGCAGGCCGAGGTCATCGATGGACAGTTGCAGGGTTGAAGCACGGCCTGCGTTGGACAGTGGCTGGTAGGTGTCGGCAGTGATGCGGTTGTAGCAGCATGGCGCCAGCGCCAGCTGCTTGCAGCCGACCGCGCTGGCCAGTTGCAGCAGGCGCACATGCAGGTCGCCACAGGCGTGCAGGGCGACGGGGGTGTGTTCGGCGTGGATCGCCACATCGGCCATCACGTCTTGCAAACGATGGGTGGCGGGCAGGCCATGGTGATCGCTCAAGGCCTGGCCTGCCGCGATCAGTGCCGGGTCGTATTCCAGGCAGGTCAGGGCCTGACCGGCTTGCAACAGCCGGCGACCCAGGTGGCCCTTGCCTGAACACCAGTCCAGCCAGTGTGTGGGGGCTTGCGCAAACTGCAGCGCACTGCCGAAGGCTTCAATCTGTTCCCACTTGCGACCTGGAACATCGACGTTCAGGCGATGGCGGGCGGGACCCAGGGGCTGCGTCGGTAACTTATCCACAGCACTGAGCGCGCGAGCGTGCACGGCGAGCTGCGCAAAAGGCGCCGGTGCCGGCAGGTCATGGGGGTGGTTGTGACAGGTTTCGGCATCGTCCAGCGAGCGTTGCCGCAGCCACTGGGCGAGTTCGGGGTGCTGGGTTTCCCAGGGCAAGTGCAGATGAGTAAAGGGCCGTGGTTTCCACAGCCCTTGGTGCTCGATCAGGAACGCATCCAGCGCCTGGAAGCGTGCCTCAACGTCCTTGGCAGGCATCGACGCGCAGCCAGCGTTCCAGCAGTTTGAAGGCGCGTACCAGCACGTAGGCCATCAACAGGTAGAACAGGCCCGCAGCGAAGAAGATCTCTACCGGCAAGTAGGTACGGGCAATGATGGTCCGTGCCATGCCGGTCAATTCCAGCAGGGTAACGGTACTGGCCAGGGCGCTGGCCTTGAGCATCAGGATCACTTCGTTGCTGTACGCCGGCAGGCCGATTCGCGAGGCGCGCGGCAGGATGATGTAGAACAGCGTCTTCGGCCTGGACATGCCCAGGGCTCGCGCCGCTTCGATCTCGCCGGGCGGGATGGCCTGGATGGCGCCGCGCAGGATCTCGGCGATATAGGCGGCGGTGTGCAGGGTCATGGTGGCGGTGGCGCACCAGAACGGATCGCGCAGGTAGGGCCACATGAAGCTCGCGCGCACTGAATCGAACTGCGCCAGGCCGTAGTACACCAGGAACAACTGCACCAGGAGCGGCGTGCCACGAAAGAAGAAAATATAGGCGTAGGGCAGGGCGCTGACGTACCAGCGGCGCGAGGAACGGGCGATGCCCAGCGGGATCGCCAGCAACAGGCCGGCGATCACCGCAATGGCCACCAGCTCCAGGGTCATGATGGCGCCCTGGGCCAACTTGGGCAGCCACTTGATGATCACTGCCCAATTCAGGCCCAGGTCGAAATGCGCCAGCCAGCTGTAGTCGCCGCTCATTGGGTGCTCCTTGCAAAGCCGCGGGCGGCGCGTTTTTCCAGGAAGTGCATGCCGGTCATGGCCAGCACGGTGAGGCCCAGGTACATGAAGGCGGCGACCATGAAGAAGGTGAAGGGCTGCTTGGTGACAGTCACGCCGATCTGCGCATGGCGCATGATTTCTTCCAGGCCGATCACCGATACGAGGGCGGTGTCCTTCATCAGGATCATGAACAGGTTGCCCAGGCCCGGCAGGGCGATGCGCCACATCTGCGGCATGATCAGCCGGGTGAAGATCCGGAACTTCGACAGCCCCAAGGCTACACCCGCTTCACGGTGGCCCTTGGGAATGGCGAGGATCGCGCCACGGAACACTTCGGTCGCGTAGGCGCCAAAGCACAGGCCCAGGGCAATGACCCCGGCGGCGAAGGCACTCAGGGAAAGGTCGGGGTTGCCGAAGAACTCACCGAGGGCACGCATCAGGTTGACCGTGCCGAAGTAAATCAGCAGCACCCACAGCAATTCGGGAATGCCACGCACGATGGTCGAATACGCACCGCCCACCCATTGCAGCGGCTTGTACGGCGAAGTCTTGGCCAAGGCCCCGGCAAGGCCGAGCACCAACCCCAGGCACAGGGCCGTGAGCGCCAGTTTGACGGTCATCAGCGCGCCGGCGGCAAGCGCCGGGCCGAATCCGTAGAGATCGAAATTCATGGTGTTTTCATATCGCGGCAGGCATTGCAAAAAGCCGACGCGCTCAGGTGAGCGCGTCGGGCATACCGTTCAGATCATTCGATGCTGAAAGGGAAGTACTTGTCGTTGATCTTCTTGTAGGTGCCGTCTGCCTTGATCTCTGCCAGGGCTTTGTTCAGGCGCTCGCGCAGTGGGTCGCCCTTGCGTACGGCGATACCGATCTTGTCGCTTTCTACAACCGGGTCGCCCTTGAACTCGTAGGCCGAACCGTCTTTGCTCTTGAGCCATTCGTACTGCACGTACTTGTCGGCGAGGATGCCATCCAGGCGACCGGAGGTCAGGTCGAGGTAGGCGTTTTCCTGGGTGTCGTACAGCTTGGCTTCGGTTTCAGGCAGCTTGTCTTCCAGGTAGGTACCGGCCAGCGTCGCGCGTTGTGCACCGATGACCTTGCCTTTCAGGTACGCCGCGTCAGTCTTGAAGTCGGCGGTGGCTTTAGGCGCGATGAATTGCAGCTTGTTGGAGTAGTACGGGTCGGTGAAGTCGACGGCCTGCTTGCGCTCGTCGGTGATCGACAGCGAGGACACCAGGAAGTCGAACTTCTTGGCGTTCAGGGCCGGGATTATGCCGTCCCAGTCGGACACATACACTTCGCACTTCTCGACTTTCATCTTGGCGCAAAGGGCGTCGCCGATGTCTTTGTCGAAGCCGACCACGTTGCCGCTCGCGTCTTTGTTGTTGAACGGCGGGTAGGCCGCTTCAATCCCCATTTTCAAGGTTTCTGCCATGGCCGTGGCGCTGAACGCCATCGAGACGGCCGCGGCCAGAAGGAATTTTTTATAGTTCTGCATGCATGTTGCTCCGTTAGCGGTTGCTGGACATGAATTGTTTGCAGCGCGCCGAAAGCGGGTTTTCAAACACCTGCTGTGGCGATCCTTGCTCTTCGACCAGGCCCTGGTGGAGGAACACCACTTCACTGGACACCTGACGGGCGAAGCCCATTTCATGGGTGACCAGCAGCATGGTGCGGCCTTCTTCGGCCAGCGCGCGGATCACATTAAGTACTTCCTGAACCATTTCCGGGTCAAGCGCGGAAGTGGGCTCGTCGAACAGGATGACCTTGGGCTGCATCGCCAGGGTGCGCGCGATGGCGGCCCGTTGTTGCTGGCCGCCGGACAATTGCGCGGGGTAGGCGTGGCGCTTGTCGGCAATGCCGACCTTGTCCAGCAGCGCTTCGGCGACTTCGATGGCTTCGGCCTTGCTTTGGCCGAGCACGCGGCGCGGGGCCTCGATGATGTTGTCGAGGATGCTCATGTGCGGCCACAGGTTAAAGTTTTGAAACACAAAACCGATTTCGCTGCGCAGGCGGTTGATCTGCTTGCCGTCGGCGGCCATCAGTTCGCCGTTTTTCGCGGCCTTGAGCTTGAGTTCTTCGCCGGCCACCAGGATCTGGCCCTGGTGCGGGTTTTCCAGCAGGTTGATGCAGCGCAGGAAGGTGGACTTGCCGGAACCGGAGGAACCCAGGATCGAGATCACATCGCCGTCGCGAGCGGTCAGCGAGATACCTTTGAGTACCTCCAGCTCACCATAGCGTTTATGCAAGTTGCGGATTTCAAGCGCGGGCGTGGCCTCGGCCATGTGGGGTCCTCATTGTGTTCGTTGCAATCCTGCTGTTGGGCCGCCTTCCTGGCGAGGCGCCAAGCTAGCATAGCGTCCTGATGGCAGCCAACAGCGCGGCCGGCGGTAAACCGATGGTGTGCGGCGGGGTGTCGCATCGGCACAGCAGCGTGTCGCGCCATCAACAACCGAACAACCGTTTGAACCCGGAAAACCGCAGGCTTTGCGTAAAAAAGGGCGCGATGGTGCCAGCTTTGGCCGGGTGTTGGAAGGGTTAACCGGGCAAACGGTGCTTATCAGCCCTTTTATGGAGCGTCACGTACTTTTTGTGTGTGTTTATGGTGCGTTTATTCGTCTTGAATGTGAGTCGCACGGTAACGCTATAGCGGAATGCCATTGTTCTCAATGACTTGCGGTGGTTGTTGAATCGTCCTACAGCCCGCGTCAATCGTGGCTCTGTAACATTTTGGCGCAAATCTTGCGTAAAAAATAAAGAACGCCCTGTTGGTTTCTTTTCACGAGAAAGATCCCGGGCCGGGTGGACCGTTTTCGCAATTCCTCGCAAAGGTGTGTCAATGAGTAGTACGCAAAGCTCCAATGACCTCGAACAGGGGCTCAAACCGCGTCACGTCACCATGCTGTCGATTGCCGGCGTCATCGGTGCCGGTCTGTTTGTAGGCTCCGGCCACGCGATTGCTGCCGCCGGCCCGGCCGTACTGCTGGCGTATGCCGCAGCGGGCACGCTGGTGGTATTGGTGATGCGCATGCTGGCCGAAATGGCCGTGGCGTCGCCGGACACCGGTTCGTTCTCCACTTATGCCGACCGTGCGATTGGCCATTGGGCCGGCTTCACCATCGGCTGGTTGTACTGGTGGTTCTGGGTCTTGGTGATTCCGTTGGAAGCCAACGCCGCCGCGACCATCCTGCATGCCTGGTTCCCGGATGTGGCTATCTGGGCCTTTACCCTGATCATCACCCTGCTGCTGACGGCGACCAACCTGTTCAGCGTGAAGAACTACGGCGAGTTCGAGTTCTGGTTCGCGTTGATCAAGGTCGTGGCGATCGTAGGCTTTGTGATCCTTGGCCTGGCCGCGATTTTCGGTTTCCTGCCGACCAGCCAGGTCAGCGGTGTTTCCCATCTGTTCGATACCCAGGGCTTTATGCCAAACGGCATGGGCGCCGTACTGGCTGCGATGCTGACCACCATGTTCTCGTTCATGGGTACCGAGATCGTCACCATCGCCGCCGCTGAATCGAAGAACCCAGGTCAGCAAATCACCAAGGCCACCAACTCGGTGATCTGGCGGATTGGTTTGTTCTACCTGCTGTCGATCTTCATCGTGGTGTCCCTGGTGCCTTGGAACGATCCGACCCTCGCGGCCGTGGGTTCCTACCAGACCGTGCTGGAACGCATGGGTATCCCGAATGCCAAGCTGATCGTCGACCTGGTGGTACTGGTGGCCGTGACCAGTTGCTTGAACTCGGCGCTGTATACCGCTTCGCGCATGCTGTTCTCCCTGGGCCGTCGCGGTGATGCACCGGCCGTGGCCAAGCGTACCAACAAGAGCGGCACGCCCTACTGGGCGGTGTTGTTGTCCACCGGTGCGGCGTTCCTGGCGGTCTTCGCCAACTACGTGGCCCCGGCGGCGGTGTTCGAGTTCCTGCTGGCCAGCTCCGGCGCCATCGCGCTGCTGGTGTACCTGGTGATCGCAGTATCGCAACTGCGCATGCGCCAGAAGCGCACGGCGGCGGGCGAGAAGATTGTCTTCAAGATGTGGCTGTTCCCTGGCCTGACCTACGCGGTGATGGTGTTCATCGTGGGGACGTTGACCATCATGCTGTTCCAGGAAGCGCATCGGGTCGAGATCATTGCGACCGGTGTGCTGAGCTTGCTGGTAGTGGCGGCGGGCCTGCTGGTGGCGAGTCGCCGCAAGGCGCAGCGAGTGGGGGCTGCGGTACTTAACTGACCCAATGTGGGAGGGGCAAGCCCCTCCCACTTTGTTTTCGCGTCAGGCTTCCGGGGTGATCAGCGCCTGAGACGCCGCGACGTAATCGGCCTGGAACTGCGGCGACTCGATCCACGCCAATGCAGCCGCCTCATCATCGGTATCCGTCGCCCACTGTCGATACTCGATCAGCGCCGCCAGGATGAAATCGGTGGCTTGCTCTTCACCTTCCTGCTCCAGCACCAGCGCCAACAACGGGTGCGCCAGGAATGCCGTGCACAACGCCTGCTGGCTGGTTTCGCCTGCAGTGCGCATCTCGACAAACATCTCCGTCAAATCCACCGACTCCAAGTCAATGCGGCTGTCATCGCCGGCAAACGCATCCGGTTTGGTCGCGACGGCGCGCTGGGTGCGGTTCTGCTTGGCCTTGGCCTTTGCCCGGTGGGCGCGTTTTTGCTGTTTGTTCGGCGAGGCCATGGGGTTGGCGTCCTAGGGTTCTGGATCGGGGGGAGTATTGAAGCGCAGGTTGGGGGAAATCCCAAGGGTATCTGCGGCCAATTGACCGTTTTGAAGCCACGCCAATGCAATCGGCCATAAACGGTCCTGATATTCGCTGCGGAAAAAGGCGAAATGCCCGACCTGGTTTTCGCCGATATCTTCCGGCGCTATGCGCAGGTGCGTACGCTCGCTGCCGTCAAAATAACCCAGCAACCGCTCGATGGCCGCCACGGTGCCGAAGGGGTCATCCGTGATGCTGATCGCCAGTATCTGCGCCTTCACGCGGCTGAAGGGCAGGTTGCCCAGCGCTCGACCGCTGGGGCGTGTTTCATATCGGGGCGTCGGCATGCTCCAGTCGCGCACTACGCCGGCTGGCGTATCTTCCAGCCAGCCCAGGCGCTTGCCGGGGAAGTATCCGCACAGTGCCGTCAGCAGCGGCATTACCACATGCCATTTGGCAAACATGCGCCAGCGTCCGCTCGGTGCGTAATCGCGCCAGTAGGCGAACTGTGCGCCCACCGTGACGATCCGTCGAATAACAGCACCCGACGCCGCGAGTCCTGCCGCGCAACCGCCAAAGCTGTGGCCGACTACGTCAATCGGCTGCCCTGGGAACTCCCGTTGCGCACGCGTGAGCATCGCCTCGAAATCCAGCACGCCCCAATCCGACCACGAGGCCTTGAAGTGGCGCAGCGAGCCGTTGCGGGATTCGCCGATGCCACGGTAGTCGTAGGTGAGGACATCTAAGCCGTTGGCGAACAGGTAGTCGGCGAAGCGAGCGTAGTGGCGGCAGCGTACGGAGGTGGCGGCGTTGATGATCACCACCGGGCGTGTGGGATCGGTCCTGATATGGCGCCAGGCGAAGCCGCCCAGGATATGGCCGTCGGCGGCGGGTTCCTTGAAGGGTTCGCTGTGATCGCGTGCAGACGGGGCTGGAGGCAATTGTAAAGAGGCGTCGTTCAAATTCATTGGTTTCTCGACCTCGATCGGTTTCTTGTTTTTTTAGAAACAATTGCTCAGTTTGCCAGCACTTGCGCTGTCATTTGGTGGTTTATCAAATGACGGATTGGATCGCCTGCTTGCGTCGCTCGACCTGGAGCCGGTAGATGCATAATCTTGCACTCTTTCGATTCGACTAGACCATCTTATGACCCGCGATGCCCTCGAACACAACCAGATTCCGATCTACCTCGTCACTGTGTTTCTGGCCGTCGTTTTCGGTCTGCTTCCCCTTTCATTCGCCCACGATCTCAGCGCACTGGTCACCCCCGCCATCGCCGTGCTGATGTACGCGATGTTCCTGCAAATACCGTTTCTGGACCTGCGCCAAGGCTTGGGTAACAAGCGCTTCCTGTCGGCATTGCTGCTGGCCAACTTCATCCTGGTGCCCTTGCTGGTGTGGGCGCTGACCCAAAGCCTGGTCGGGCGCCCGGCGTTGCTGGTGGGGGCGTTGCTGGTGTTGCTGACGCCTTGCATCGACTACGTGGTGGTGTTTACGCATATCGGCAAGGGCGATTCGCGGCTGATGCTGGCGGCGACGCCGGTGCTGTTGCTGCTGCAGTTGGCGCTGTTGCCGTTGTACTTGGGGTTGATGCTGGGGCCGCAGTCTGAGGTCGTGGTGGAGGTGGGACCATTTGTCGAAGCATTCCTGTCGTTGATTGTGATGCCGATGATTCTGGCAGTGCTCACGACTTCCCTGGCGCGGCGATCATCTGTCGTCAACGCGTGGAGCAGCGCCTGGGCGTGGCTGCCCGTGCCGGCGATGGCGCTGGTGTTGTTTGTGGTGATCGGTTCGCAAATCACTTCCGTGGTGCGGGATATCAACCTGCTGTTGCCGGTGATTCCGGTGTATATCGGCTTTCTGCTGTTGGCGCCGTTGATGGGTGCGCTGGCGTCGCGGCTGTTTGCGCTCCCGGCCGCAACGGCACGGGCGGTAACATTCAGCGCATCGACGCGCAATTCGTTGGTGGTGCTGCCCTTGGCGCTGGCCCTTCCCGAGGATGTGCGCGGGTTGGCGGCGACGGCGGTGATCCTGCAAACCCTGGTCGAACTGGCCGGGGAGTTGATTTATGTGCGGCTGATCCCGAAGTGGGTGTGGCCCGCAGGTCGGTAGACGCACAAATCTTCCAGTCTGTTCAGGCGCTATTCAGCAGGGCGGTCGGCACCATAAGTCGGCGCCCCTTACCTGACAGGTCAACCGATGGATCACCGCAACCGTTTTCGCCTGGAATCCTCAGGGATTTTCCTCTTCGCTCTATTGTTGTTCACCCTGGGCATCTGGGATCAACAGCCCCAAGGGTTTGATGGCCGATGGGCGCTGTTCCTGCAAGAGATGTTTCGCCATGGCGTGAGCTTTTTCCCGACCACCTATGGCCAGCCCTACGCGGATTATCCCGGCACCGCGACCTTCTTCAGTTATGTATTTGCCAGGCTGTTCGGTGCGCCCAACCATCTGGCGAATATCCTGCCGACCGCCCTGGCTTCTGCTGGCGTAGTCGCGGTGGTCTATCGCTTGCTGGTGCCTGCGAGCCGGCCGTGGGCACTGCTCACGGTGCTGCTGACGCTGCTCACCACCCAACTGCTCGAAAAGTCCCGCTCGGTATGCCTGGACCAGGTGGTGGCGTTGCTCTGTGTAGGCAGTTTCTACCTGCTGCACAGCGGCGGACGCTGGAGGCGGCTTGCGGTGTTCCCGCTGTTTGTCCTGGGTTTTGCGATACGCGGGCCATTGGGGTTGATCGAAGTCTGTGGTGTGGTGTGTGTGTATTGGGCACTGGCCAAGCCTGGCGAGCGTGTGAAACAGGTGCTGATTCACGGCATCGTCGGCGTGGTGCTGCTGGCAGCCTGTTGGTGGCTGCTGGTGAAGCTGGCGCGCATCAGTGGGGGCGACGCGTTTGCCGATGAGGTGTTCAAGATGCAGGTCGGCGGACGCCTGGATGAAACCGGCGAGCCGTTCTACTTCTATTTCCAGTTGAGTCTGTACCGCTATTTCCCGGTGGTGCCATTGGCGCTGGCCACGATGATTGCCCTGCGTCATCGCTGGCCCGAGCGGTTTGAGGGCGACATGCAACTGGTTGCGCGGCTGGGTGCCTGCGGCTTGATGATCTTGCTCGGGCTGTCGATACCGCACTTCAAGCGCGCTTATTACATCCTGCCCATGGTGCCGATGTTCGCGGCTGTCGCGGCCTATGGGCTGCTCCAGGCGCAAGGCTGGCTCACGGGCGTGCGCCGCTGCTACGAAGCGCTTGTCGTCGCGCTGCCGGCGTTGTGCGTGGTTGCGATCTTTGTGTGTCGGCATGGCTGGCAGAAGCACGGTTACTGGCCGGCTGTTTCACTGCCGCTGCTGATTGGCGGGCTGGTGGTGCTGCAGGTGGCGGCGCTGATCGCCTGGCATCGCGGAGGGCGGTTGGTGTGGCTCAGCCTGATCGCGTTGATGGCGCAGTGGGTGGTGTTGGCCACTGTGGTGGAGCCCTCCAAGGATATGCAGTTCGATACCCGGAAGTTTGTCGGCCAGGTGGAGGCGTTGCGTGCCGCGCAACCGGGGCCGCTGGTGTTTATCAATCTCGGCCGAGACACTTGGGCGGTGCGCTACATGATGAACCTTGACCATGATGAGCAGCCGATCTTTATCGAAGGCAGCGAAATTGAGCGACTGGGAACTTTGCCTCGACCCGCCTGGGCAATTGTGTCGCGCAAGGAAACCGCGTTGCTGCAAGGAACGCCTCTGGAGAAGCAGACGCCAAGGTTTGAAGGGCGGCTGAACGACAATCCGCTGATGGTGTTCTTGTTGAAGTAATAGAGGTCGTTCGTTTCGGGGTGGCGTAGGCCGCCCCTGGACAACGCAATAAACGACAGACAACAAAAAACCCGCACTAGGCGGGTTTTTGTGTGTTTCAAATGACGTTTGCACCACTTGAAACTGAATAGTGGTGCCCAGAGACGGAATCGAACCGCCGACACGGGGATTTTCAATCCCCTGCTCTACCGACTGAGCTATCTGGGCAACGGGGCGCATTAAACGGGTTTTTCAGGGGGTCGTCAAGCAAGTTTTCGAAAAATATTTAATTATTACCGTCGCTTACGTGCCGGTCCCGGTTTTTGATCAATTATTGAGCAGGCGGCACGTAGCCGTCGGCCTTGGCGTATTCCTCGCCGGAAAAGAACTTGTCCATCTCGCCCGCCAGGTATTTGCGATCTTCGGCGTTCATCATGTTCAGGCGTTTTTCGTTGATCAGCAGGGTCTGGTGTTTCAACCAGTCGCCCCAGGCTTTGGCCGAGACATGTTCGAAAATGTCCTGGCCCTTGGCGCCTGGATACGGAGGGCGTTCCAGGCCGGGCAATTCTTCTTTGTACTTGCGGCACATGATGGTGCGGGTCATGACGACACTCCTGCATTCAATACGTCGGCCGCGCGTTTCAGCAGTTTTTTTACCGGGGCGGCAAGGCCCAGGCGCGGCGGGGTGGCGAGGTTATACCAGAGCCAGTCGGCCTCGGCCACGTGATGGGCGGTTTCCTCGACCTGGATCAGCCAGGGTTCGATGGCGAGCTGGAAGTGGCTGAAGGTGTGGATCAACCCCGGCAGCGCCTGTTGGTTGCCCAGTTCCAGCGCATGCTGGTGGGCCAGATGTTCCAGGTCTTGCAGGTCATCCAGCTCCGGCAAACTCCACAGGCCGCCCCACAGCCCGGTGGAAGGACGACGGTAAAGCAGGATCGCGCCCTCGGCATTCGCCAGCATCGGCATCAGCGTGCGCTTTTGCGGGATGGTCTTGCGCGGCTTGGGGATCGGATAGCGCGTCTCCAGGCCGAGCATGTGGGCTTCGCAATGTTTTTCCAGCGGGCACAGCAGGCAGCTGGGCTTGCTGCGGGTGCAGAGGGTGGCGCCCATGTCCATCATCGCCTGGGTGTAGGCGTTGACGCGGGTCTGGGGCGTGAAGCGCTCTGCGGTGGCCCACAGCTGCTTGGCCACCTTGGGTTCGCCGGGGTAGCCCTCCTGTGCGGTAAACCGCGCCAGCACGCGCTTGACGTTGCCGTCGAGGATTGGCGCACGCAGGCCCATGCTCAGGCTGGCAATCGCGCCGGCGGTGGACAGGCCGATACCGGGCAGCTCGGTGAGCTTTTCGACATCCCTGGGAAACTCGCCACCGTACTCGGCCACGACAATCTTCGCGGTCTTTTGCAGGTTGCGCGCCCGGGTGTAGTAACCCAGGCCGGTCCACAGGTGCAGCACTTCATCTTCCGGCGCGGCGGCCAAGGCTTCGACCGTTGGCAATGAGGCCATGAAGCGGTCGAAGTAATTGAGCACCGTGCTGACCTGGGTCTGCTGCAGCATGATCTCCGAGACCCACACCCGATAAGGCGTGATGCCCTGTTGCCAGGGCAGGTCATGGCGACCGTGGCGGTCGTACCAATTGAGCACGGCCTCTGAAAACTGCTCGTTTCTCATCGCTTGAACAGGCCCTTCAATGCATCTTTCAACTGCGGGTTCACCTTGTCGAGCTTCTCTTCCAGCTTGTCGCTGAGCTTGTTGCCGGCCGCCTTGATGGCGACCTGGGTCAAGCCGTCCTTGTCCAGGCGGCAGGCCTTGGCGCCCAGCTCCAGCGGGCCACGGCAGCGCAGCGGCACTTCGATGCCCTGGAAGTTGGAGCCGACCTGGCAGGCAGGGTCCGGCGTTTCACGCTGGTCGCCCTCGACAATGATGCCGACGCGGTAGTCCATGCCCAGCACGCGCAAGTCCACATCACCGTTACCGTTGACGGTCAGGCCCGGGATGCGCACTTTCAGGTCAGGGTTGCTGGCCACACCGTTACGCAAGGTCAGGTTGCCTTTCAGCTCCTGGAACGGCGTGTCCTTGCCTGGCGGCGTGCTGCTCAGCGTCTTGCGGTTGAGCAGGGCAATGCCGGTGCACAGTTGTTGCTCAAGGTTGGCGTTGAGCAGCACGCCGTTGTTGATCACGAAACTGGCGGTGCCGTTGAGGCTGTCGATCAGGGCTTTCTGGCTGTTGCCGCGGCCTGTGAGGTTGCTGTCCAGGGTGATCTGGCCCTTCACCGGCGGGTTCTGCCCTTGGGCCTGCAGGATGCGCTCGACCGGCACCTGCTTGATCCGGCTCTGCAACGCCAGCACCGGAATATCCTGACGCACATCGAGGCTGCCGTTGGCCTGGAAGGTGCCGTTGTAGAGACCGCCGCTCAAGGTGTCGAGCTTGAGTTGGCCGTCGAGGCCGGACGCTTTGAGCGCCGCATTCTGGATCGGCAATTTGCTCAGGGTCAGTTGACCGAAGGCGAGGTCGGCATCCACGTCCAGCGTGCGCAGGCGCGTCAATGGCAGCAGCTTGTCGGTGCTCCAGGCGCCCTTGGTCGGGGCGTCGGGCAATGGCGTGGTGCCGCCGGCGGCCATGGCACCGGCTTCGCTGTTCTGCACCTCGGCCTGGCGTGCGGCGCTTGTACCTTTGGCGGACTCGGACTTTGCCGGCAGGTAGTTGTCGGCGTTGAATGTATCGCCCTTGAGCTGCGCACGCAGGGACTGTTTGGCGAAATCGTCCACCGCCAGGCGACCGGTGAAGGTGCTGCCGTCGAGTTTCAGGTTCAGGTCTTCCAGCGCCAGGCTGGTCGGGGTGCCCTTGAGGCGGCTGACCAGTTCGACCTTGCTCAGGCTGCCCTCGGCCATCGGTGGCAGTGGGTGGCCGACGCTGTCGAGGAACTTGGCCAAGTCGAACTGGGCAATGGACAGGGCGCCGCTGAGCTGCGGGGTCTTGTCCAGGTCGTTGACCTTAAGCTCGCCCAAGGCGCGCAACTGGTTGGCCGAGAGCTTCAGGTTGGTCCATTCGGCGATATTGGCCGCCTGGTCCACCAGCAGTTGGCCCTGGGTGGAGAAGGTCACGGTCTTGCCTTGCAGTGGTTCGCCCGTGGCTTCGCCGGTGATCTTCATGTCTTCCAGCTGATAACGCTTGAGGGCGCGCTGGATGCGCAGGTTGCCGTTGAGTTCGGTCTTGACGCGCATCACCGGCTGGTTGGTGCCGAAGAAGGCAGTGAGCTTCACCGGAATACTGGCTCCTTCGTGCACGGCGCCGGCGCTCAGCTGGATGCTTTCGGCGCTGAACTGCTTGCCGGTCTGCTCGTCGTTGTATTCGATGCGGGCGTTGTTGATGGTCAGGCTGTCGATGTCCAGCCGGATAGGTTTCGAGGGCTTCTCCGGCTCGGGCTCGGCGGCCTGTTCCGCGGCAGCGGGTGCGCTGGCGCTCGGCTCATTGGCGCTCTTGCCGATGTCTTCCCAATCGCCATGGCCTTGTTTGTCGCGGTTCAGGCGCAGGTTGAGGCCTTCGACACGCACATCGCTCATCTGCACTTCACGACGCAGCAGCGGTAAAACCCGTACCGACAGGCCGAGCATCTGCAAGTCGGCGAACGGTTTGGTCGGGTTGGTCAGGGTCGCCACGCTGGCTTCGTGCAGTTCCAGCCCGAGCCAGGGGAACAGGCTCCAGCCGATATCGCCATTGAGCGTCAGCTCGATGTGGGCCTTGTCGCGGGCAATCTGGCGGATCTCATCTTTATAGTCGTTGGGATCGAAGAGGTGGGTCAGGGCGAAGCCCAGGGCCACAATGATCAGCAACAGCCCGAGAAGTACCAGACCCAGGATTTTGCCGAACGCTTTCATGGGCGAGTCCTTGTATGTCGATTTCAAAATTTAGCCGCAGAGTATAACGCCCGACGGCCTGCGTCAGTGCCCCGATCGTTACATTGTATCCAGGGGCCGGGAAACGGGTTTTTGACGTCAAACAAAGCAGATTTCCTGAAAAAGGTGATGGCAGTTTGGTTTTTCTGTCATCCACAGATGCTAATCTCTGCATGTTCGTCCGCCTTCTGCGACTTAACGTCGCGCCTAAAACGGAGCTTCACTCAACAAAACGGCCACGCTTTGCGTGCAAGGCCGAGGGAGAGAGCGCCTGACGGACACATACTAACAACTGGGGGAAACACCAATGAGCACTAGCACTGCGGCAGCTTCATCTGCCGCGCAGCCTGCGTTCCTGTCCAAGGAACGCATTATCGCCAAGCCCGGCTTCAACCGCTGGCTGGTTCCGCCGGCCGCCTTGGCCATCCACCTGTGCATCGGCATGGCCTACGGCTTCTCGGTGTTCTGGCTGCCACTGTCCAAAGCGCTGGGTATCACCAAACCGGTCGCCTGCGCGCCGGACATGAGCTTTATCGCTCAAGTCTTTTCGTCCCAATGCGACTGGCCCATCTCCATGCTGGGCTGGATCTACACGCTGTTCTTCATCTTCCTGGGCTGCTCGGCAGCGATCTGGGGCGGCTGGCTGGAACATGCCGGGCCACGCAAGGCGGGCGTTGTTTCGGCGCTGTGCTGGTGTGGCGGCCTGTTGATTTCGGCGTTGGGGATCTATACCCACCAGATCTGGCTGATGTGGATCGGCTCCGGGGTCATTGGCGGTATCGGCCTGGGCCTGGGCTATATCTCGCCCGTGTCGACCCTGATCAAGTGGTTCCCGGACAAGCGCGGGATGGCCACCGGCATGGCGATCATGGGCTTCGGCGGTGGCGCGATGGTGGGTGCCCCGTTGGCAGCGGCATTGATGGGTCACTTTGCTACGCCCACCAGCGTGGGCGTGTGGCAGAGCTTCCTGGTGATGGCCGCGATCTACTTCGTGTTCATGATCGGTGGCGCCCTGTCCTACCGCGTCCCTCCGACCGGCTGGAAGCCTGAAGGCTGGACCGCGCCGGCGAAAAAAGCCAGCAATGCAATGATCACCCACCGTCACGTACACGTGAACGTGGCGTGGAAAACCCCGCAATTCCGCCTGGTATGGCTGGTGCTGTGCCTGAACGTGTCCGCCGGTATCGGCATCCTCGGCATGGCTTCGCCCCTGCTGCAGGAAGTGTTCGGCGGCAAGTTGCTGGGTGTGGATGTGCCATTCGGCCAGCTGGACGCCGGTCAACTGGCCTCCATCGCCGCCATTGCGGCGGGCTTCACTGGCCTGTTGAGCCTGTTCAACATCGGTGGCCGGTTCTTCTGGGCGTCGTTCTCCGACTACCTGGGCCGTAAAAACACCTACTTCGTGTTCTTCGCCCTGGGCTTTGCCCTGTACGCGCTGATCCCGAACCTGGGGCACCTGGGCAACGTGGCGCTGTTCGTGGCGGCGTTCTGCATCATCCTGTCGATGTATGGCGGTGGTTTTGCGACCGTCCCGGCCTACCTGGCCGACCTGTTCGGTACGCAAATGGTCGGCGCGATCCACGGTCGCCTGTTGACCGCCTGGGCGGCGGCTGGCGTGTTGGGCCCGGTGTTGGTGAACTACCTGCGCGAGTATCAACTGAGCATCGGCGTTGAACGCGCTGCGGCCTATGACATCACCTTGTACATCCTCGCTGGCCTGCTGGTGCTGGGCTTCATCTGCAACCTGCTGGTCCGCCCGGTGGCGGACAAGTACTTCATGACCGACGCCGAACTGGCCGCCGAACAGGCGCTGGGCCATGACAAAGGCGCGGATGCCACCACTTCCCTGGAGTGGAAAGCAGCCCCGGGCACCGTGCCATTGGCGATCGCTGCCTGGCTGGTGGTGGGTATTCCGTTGGCGTGGGGTGTGTGGGTGACCCTGCAGAAGACCGCAGTCCTGTTCCACTAACACCGCAAAAATTTTGTGGGCGCGGTTCCTGTGGGAGCCGGGCTTGCCCGCGATGGCATCACCTCGGTGCAACTGAAACGCCGAGGTGCCTGCATCTCAGGCAAGCCAGCTCCACAAAAGCTGGTTCTCACATGTATGCACATGTCTATCCCCGACACTCCATCAGTCTTATCCCCTCCGATGTTTCTGTTTGGCGCCCGCGCCCCTATAATGGCTGCCTTTTTCGCCCAATGATTTTGCGGAGCTGGTGATGGCCGAACGTAAGGCGTCCGTCGAGCGCGACACTCTGGAAACCCAGATCAAAGCCTCGATCAACCTGGATGGCACCGGAAAGGCCCGATTTGATATCGGTGTACCTTTTCTTGAGCACATGCTGGACCAGATCGCCCGTCACGGGCTGATCGACCTGGATATCGTCAGCAAGGGCGACCTGCATATCGACGACCACCACACGGTGGAAGACGTCGGTATCACCCTCGGCCAGGCGTTTGCCAAGGCCATCGGCGACAAGAAAGGCATCCGTCGCTACGGCCATGCCTATGTCCCGCTGGACGAAGCGCTGTCGCGTGTGGTCATCGACTTCTCCGGCCGTCCAGGCCTGCAGATGCACGTGCCCTACACCCGCGCCACCGTGGGCGGCTTCGACGTCGACCTGTTCCAGGAGTTCTTCCAGGGGTTCGTCAACCACGCGCTTGTCAGCCTGCACATCGACAACCTGCGCGGCACCAACACCCACCACCAGATCGAAACCGTGTTCAAGGCTTTCGGCCGCGCCCTGCGCATGGCTGTGGAGCTGGATGAGCGCATGGCCGGGCAAATGCCATCGACCAAGGGCGTCCTGTAATGCAGACGGTCGCGGTTATCGATTACGGCATGGGTAACCTGCACTCGGTGGCCAAGGCCCTCGAGCACGTAGGGGCCGGCAAGGTACTGATCACCAGCGATGCCAACGTGATTCGCGAAGCCGATCGCGTGGTGTTTCCCGGCGTCGGCGCGATTCGCGATTGCATGGCCGAGATTCGCCGCCTGGGCTTTGACAGCCTGGTGCGCGAAGTCAGCCAGGACCGTCCCTTCCTCGGCATCTGCGTGGGCATGCAAGCCTTGCTCGACCGCAGTGAAGAGAATGAGGGCGTCGACTGCATCGGCCTGTTCCCTGGGCAAGTGAAGTTCTTCGGCAAAGACCTGCATGAAGACGGCGCTCACCTGAAAGTCCCGCACATGGGCTGGAACGAAGTCAGCCAGGCGGTGGATCACCCGCTGTGGCACGACATTCCGGACATGGCGCGCTTCTACTTCGTGCACAGCTACTACATTGCCGCCGGTAAGCCAGGCCAGGTGGTGGGTGGCGGGCACTACGGCGTCGACTTCGCCGCTGCGCTGGCCGAAGGCTCGCGGTTTGCCGTGCAGTTCCACCCGGAGAAGAGCCATACCCATGGCCTGCAATTGCTGCAGAACTTCGCCGCCTGGGACGGGCGCTGGTAATGGCCAGGAAGCCGAAGCAGCCGGTCTTGAACCTCACGCCTGAACAGGAGAGTGAGGCTACCCTCAAGATCAAGCGTTTCATGGAAGATCGCTTCGAGCTCAAGCTGGGGTCGTTCGAGGTCGCCGAGATCCTCGAACTGTTCACCACCGAAGTGGCTCCGCACTATTACAACAGGGCGATTTTCGACGCGCAGACGCTCCTTAAAGAAAGGTTCGAAAGCATCGAAAGCGACCTGTGGTCGCTTGAGAAACCCTGATTTCCCAAGCATTGCTGAATATCGAATAAGGTTTGCCAGATGCTGATTATCCCCGCTATCGATCTCAAGGACGGTGCCTGCGTACGTCTGCGCCAAGGCCGCATGGAAGACTCCACCGTGTTCTCCGATGACCCGGTGAGCATGGCCGCCAAATGGGTGGAAGGGGGCTGCCGTCGTCTGCATCTGGTGGACTTGAACGGCGCCTTCGAAGGCCAGCCGGTGAACGGTGAAGTGGTCACCGCCATTGCCAAGCGTTACCCGAACCTGCCGATCCAGATCGGTGGCGGTATCCGCTCCCTGGAAACCATCGAGCACTACGTCAAGGCCGGCGTGAGCTACGTGATCATCGGCACCAAGGCGGTGAAAGACCCGGCGTTCGTCGCCGAAGCCTGCCGCGCGTTCCCGGGCAAAGTGATCGTGGGCCTGGACGCCAAGGACGGTTTCGTCGCCACCGACGGCTGGGCTGAAATCAGCACGGTGCAGGTGATAGACCTGGCCAGGCAGTTCGAAGCCGACGGCGTCTCCGCCATCGTTTATACCGACATCGCCAAAGACGGCATGATGCAGGGCTGCAACGTGCCATTCACCGCTGCGCTGGCGGCCGCCACGAAGATCCCGGTAATCGCTTCCGGCGGCATCCACAACCTGGGCGACATCAAGTCGCTGCTGGACGCCAAGGCGCCCGGCATCATCGGCGCCATCACCGGCCGTGCGATCTACGAAGGGACCCTGGACGTCGCTGAAGCCCAGGCTTACTGCGATGCCTACAACGGCTGAGGACTGACCATGGCGCTGGCCAAACGCATCATCCCTTGCCTGGACGTCGACAACGGTCGCGTGGTCAAGGGCGTCAAGTTCGAGAACATCCGCGACGCCGGTGACCCGGTGGAAATTGCCCGCCGCTACGACGAGCAAGGTGCCGACGAGATTACCTTTCTCGACATCACCGCCAGTGTCGACGGCCGCGATACCACGTTGCATACCGTCGAGCGCATGGCCAGCCAGGTCTTCATCCCGCTGACCGTGGGCGGTGGCGTGCGCACTGTGCAAGACATCCGCAACCTGCTCAACGCCGGCGCGGACAAGGTCTCGATCAACACGGCGGCGGTGTTCAACCCGGAGTTCGTGGGCGAGGCCGCACAGCACTTCGGCTCGCAATGTATCGTGGTCGCCATCGACGCCAAGAAAGTCTCCGGCCCGGGCGAAACCCCGCGCTGGGAAATCTTCACCCACGGCGGTCGCAAGCCGACCGGTCTGGACGCGGTGGAGTGGGCGATGAAGATGGAAGGCCTGGGTGCCGGTGAAATCCTGCTGACCAGCATGGACCAGGACGGCATGAAAAACGGCTTCGACCTGGGCGTGACCCGGGCCATCAGCGATGCGTTGGGCATCCCGGTGATCGCTTCCGGCGGCGTCGGCAACCTGCAGCACCTGGCCGACGGCGTGATCGAAGGCCACGCCAGCGCGGTACTGGCGGCGAGTATTTTCCACTTTGGCGAATACACCGTTCCCGAGGCCAAGGCCTACATGGCGGCGCGCGGTATCGTCGTTCGCTAAACGCTGCTGGACACCATGGCAGGCCAGAGGCACTCTCTGCGCTTGCCATGGATTCCGGTAACTTTCATGTTCAAGCACCTGCTGCTCGCTCTTGCCAGTACGTCCCTCCTGTTGACCGTTCCGGCCAGCGCCGAGGAACCGTCCGACGCCTCCCTGGTGTTGCTGACGGAAAACTTCCCGCCCTACAACATGGCGAAAAACGGCAAGAACTTCGCCAAGGACGAGAACATCGAAGGCATCGCCGTGGACATCGTGCGCGAAACCTTCAAGCGTGCGGGCATTTCCTACAATCTCACCCTGCGTTTCCCCTGGGAGCGCATCTACAAGCTCGCCCTGGAGAAGCCAGGCTACGGCGTGTTCGTGATGGCGCGCCTGCCGGACCGTGAGGCGCTGTTCAAATGGGTCGGCCCCATCGGTCCGGACGATTGGGTGCTGCTGGCCAAGGCCGACAGCAAGATCCAGCTGAACGACCTGGAGCACGCGCGCCGCTACAGGATCGGTGCCTACAAGGGCGATGCCATCGCCGAGACCCTGGAGAAGCAGGGACTCAACCCGGTCGTCGTGCTGCGCGACCAGGACAACGCGCAAAAGCTGCTGGATGGCCAGATCGACCTGTGGGCCACCGGCGACCCCGCCGGGCGTTATCTGGCGCGCCAGATCGGGGTCTCCGGGCTCAAGACAATCCTGCGTTTCAACAGCGCCGAACTGTACCTGGCGCTCAACAAGCAGGTGCCGGATGAAGTAGTGAGCAGGCTTCAAGCGGCGTTGGATCAGTTACGAGACGAGGGGGTCGTGGCTGACATCATGGGGCGTTACCTCTAGTGGCGGCTCCTTTGCGGGAACGGGCTGCGGGCGCTCGGCCTCTACGGAATCGGTGGTATTTGCCTCACTGAAATACACCTGCTCGGTATTGGTGTAGGTCACTGATGTTGCCAGGGGGCTGGCATCCCTGCGCAGCAATGTGTACTCGCTTTCGACCACATAGGCTGCCACGGTCTTGTGGGCCGGGACATATGCAGCGATGTCGGTGGTTTGCGGGGCGGTCCAGCCTTTGGACGAAACGCTCGAGTGAGTGAATGCACTGCCCAGCCTTACCGAGCTTTTCGGGTTGGTTCTGAGAGAATGGCCTGTCCATGCCTCGGTCATGTCGACACCCGTGGCCCACTTGAGAAAGTTGGCTGCGAAACCGGGCGAGCCTTTGGTAATCGTCCATTTGAAGGTCTGGCTGGTGGTCGTTGGGTTGCGCGCCACATCGACCAGTACGTACTTGTCGCGTCTTTGCAGCCTGTAGAAGGGGGACCGCAAGGGTTGCTCGTCGGCTGGCAGCTCCGGGTCGGAGACTAGAAACCAGGGGAGTTGGCAGACATGCAAGGACTCTTCGGCGTCCAGGGTTGAAGGTTGCCCGTCCGCAGACGGTGCGGGCGGGGCCGGGAGCTCGCGCCCTGCCACCTCGGTCAGGGGGATATGCAAGGCATGCGCTAACCCGGGCGCTTCCGGCTTTGCATAGCCCCGCACCCCGAAAAATGTCCCAGGTGCCAGGTAAGCCTCGCCCGGATGAGCGGTCGGCGGCATGACGTCCCAGGCACTGAAGTCGATTTGGCCGCGGCTGCCTTTGTCATTCCAGATCTGATCGGCAACGTAAGCCGGCACGGCCAGGTCAGCCCGCACACAGCGCACGGTGTGCAGCGAAGGCCGTTGATAGCCCACGCCGCATACGCTACCCAGGGCCACATAGCCATCAGGCGGGACCGGCTGCCAGATCGAAATATCAGCGTTGGCGCCTGTGCCGCGACTGTTCCAGACTTCTATGAAGTCTTTCGGTTGGCGAAGTGCGGTGCCGTTGGTTTTGTTGGCTTCGCTGACAACAACGACGGTCTTGCGATGATTCAAATTGTCATGGCTCGGGTGAGCGACGTCTCCCAATGAGGAGAACGAGATCAAGTGATCGGCACTGGTGCTCGGGCGCCAAAGGCTAGCCGACTTTTTGGCTCCCGAGCCTTGGTCGTTCCAGAGTGGGGTGAACTCCGAGGTGAAGTTGATCAGCAGGTCTTTGACTTGGATGGGTTCCATGGGGGTACTCCTTGTGGATGGAATGGTTCTGTCTCTCGATGTGGTCGAGCCGGACCGGTCAGCGGGGCTTGAGCAAGTCCACGCGCAGTGTTGAGGGTTGGTCAGCCTGGTCGTAGGCGTAGGTGCAGATCTTGTAGGGTTTGTCCCGAACGGTGATCAGCCGTGCGTACTGCTCTGTTCGCGTGCTGGGGGAGTCATTGAGCGTGGAAAATATCTCGATAGGTTCGTCCTCCTCCTCCTCCACGGGAGGGGGCGGAAAGGCCAGGTAATCGACTGGCCTGAGGCAATCGGTCGTGGTGGCCGGGCCGAACTTGTAGGAGTAGCGATGCATGAATGGCGGCGCGAGCTTCCAGATCACGGTGTAGGCCGCCAGCCCCTGTTTATCCAGGCTGATGCTCAAGTTCGGCGTGCGTGCCGGCCCGGGTTCGGCCAGTTCCACCGCCAGGGTCAGGGCATTTTTCATCATGCCGTTGGTCGCCTGTTGTTCCTCGGAATCCAAGCCGACGATACACAGCATGTGCATACCAGTTTCCGGTCCGATGGCGTCATTCACGTACGCGTCCTGCGCCTTGATCGGGGTGCTGTAAAGCTCCGGTTTTTCGCAATCAATGGCGCGCCGTGTGGTTTTGTAGCGATAGAGCGCAGTGTTGGTCGTGAAGGAAAGGTTCCAGCGCGGCACGATATCCTTGTGTGTGCCGTCGGGTCGCTTGACGAAGTATTGCTGGATGGGGTCCGGGTGCTGAAAGGAAATGGTGGTGGTCGGGAAGAGTTCGCAGTGTTCACTGTCGGCTTTCAGAACGCCTTCGACAAAGCACCGGTTGAGGAACGTCACCGGGCTGCCGTAGTTCGTTTCGGGGTGCCAGGTGGGCATACCGTTGTTGACCTCGCAGGGCGCGTCCCTTTGGCATTTGCGTTCTTCGGTCTGGCCTGAGGTGCTGGTGCTGAGAATGCCGAAGAGCGTATTAGTCGCCCGCTCCAGCAGTGGCCCGCCGAAGCCGCCGCGGCCGATACCCTGGCATTGGTTTTTCATGGTCACCCGCCACACGAACGGCTGTTCCACCAGTTCGCGCGAGGCTTGCTGCGCGCAGGCGGAGAGATGCAGGGTGTCCCATTCCGGTGCAGACAGCGCGAGGATATCGACCCCGTCGGCGGGGACCGCTTCGGCCAGTTTCAAAGGGGCGATGCCTGCCTTCAGCAAATCGGCAAGCGAAGCTTTCAGCTCGACGATCGCCAGGTCCACTCCCTGGCTACTGCTCCATTTCAGGGTTTTCAACGGAAAGGTCTTGAGGCTCTCCAGCGTGTCGTCGAAGTAGTTGAAGCTGATGTTGCCTTTGATATCCAGGTCTTTTTGTACCCCGCCGTTATGGCGATGAAGGCAGTGGCTGCTGGTGAGCACATAGGCCGGGCCGGACTTGCCTGCGTCGTCGCGGGTGTCCAGTAGGGAGGCGGTGCAGAGGGCCTGGGCTTCATTGCGGATGCGACCGACGCCAGTCCAATGGGCGTGCTGATGCTGCGCATTGGCGAGCATTCTGGGCGGGCTGGCGTTGGCAAGGCCTTCACCATAGTCCCTTGGTGCCGCGATAAGCAGGTTGGAAAGGCTGCAGAGCAGCAGCCCCGAAATCAAGTGGTGGAGCGTGTTCATGGCATGTCCTGAAAGAGTGAGCGCAAGGCTCGACTATTCAGGAATGTCAGCTGGGCAGTACGGTAGCTATCTAGTACTTGCCATTCTTGCCATGGCCGGCCATTGCCTGGTTACTGCGCACGCTGATCATCAACTTGATATCGATCCACTCCACGCCCTGGGCCTTGAGCTTGGGCAGCTCGCGCTCCAGCACCGCCAGGGTCTGTGGATAAGGATGGCCGATCATCACCGCCGAACCCTGTTTGTGCGCCAGTTTGATTGCGGTCTGCAACTGTGTGGTGATTGCCGCTTCGGTGCGTTCGTCGTCCAGGAACACGTCCCGCGAGACGCTGGCCAGGCCGATCTTCTGCGCCTCGGCGGCGGCGACTGTCTTGGCGCTGGTGCGGCTGTCGACAAAGAATTTGTTGCGCCGTTGCAGCTCGCCCATCAACCAGGCCATGGCCTCGGGCTGCGCGGTCATGCGGCTGCCCATGTGGTTGTTGATGCCCGCGGTGTAGGGCACTGCCTTGAAGGCAGCGTCCAGGCGCCTGCCGAGTTCCTCGATGGGCAGCTCCGGGTGCCAGGCGAACGGGCCGGTGGCCGGGTCCATGGGCATGTGCAGGATCACGATCTTGCCGGCCTTGTGGGCTTCGCGGGCGAATTCGGCGGCGTGGGGCGTGTCGGGCATGATCGCCGTGGTCACCGGCCCGGGCAGGGCCAGCACGCGACGATCCCTGGGCAGATTTTGCCCGAGGTCGTCGATGATAAGGGTCAGGTAGGCTTTGTTGGGCTCGTTGGCCGGGGTCGCATGGGCGACTCCGGCCAGGCTGCACAGCACGGCGATGATCAGGGCAAAACGCATATCAACGGCTGCGCGTAATGCTCAAGCCCTTGAGCAGGCTCAGCGCCTGGGCCAACTGGTAGTCATCGTCCTGTGGCATCGGCTTGGCTTTCTTGCCGCTGCCGGTGGGCTGGTCGGCGCCGCCGTTGCCATTGCCCAGGTGGCCTTGCAGGTCCGCTTCTTTGTAGTACTCGCTGTCGATCTCGTTGGTGATCTTGGCTTTGCGCACCTCGATGTCCGGCACGATGCCCTGGGCCTGGATCGAGCGACCATTTGGCGTGTAGTACAGCGCCGTGGTGATCTTCAGCGCACGTTCGTTGTTCAGCGGCAACACGGTTTGCACCGAGCCTTTGCCGAAACTGGTGGTACCCATCAGCACGCCGCGCTTCTGGTCTTGCAGGGCGCCGGCGACGATCTCCGACGCCGAGGCGCTGCCGCCGTTGATCAGCACGGCCAACGGGACGTTTTCGCTGAGGTCGTTGCCCGTTGCCGAGAAGCGCAGTTCGGAGTTGGCAATGCGGCCCTTGGTGTACACGATCAGGCCCTTGGTGATGAAGTGGTCGACCACTTCCACTGCCGACTGCAGCACGCCGCCCGGGTTGTTGCGCAGGTCGAGCACGATACCGCTGAGCTTCTTGCCGTTGTCCTTGCGCAGCTTGGCCAGGGCCTTGGCCACTTCGTCGCCGGTCTTGACCTGGAATTGGGTGATGCGGATGTAGCCGTAGCCCGACTCCAGCAGCTGGCTCTTCACGCTCTTGACCACAATGGTCGCCCGGGTCAGCGTCACGTCGAACGGGTTGCCGCCGTCGCGTACCAGGGTCAGGGTGATTTTCTGGCCGATCTTGCCGCGCATCTTGTCGACGGCTTCGGTCATGGTCTGGCCACGGGTCGGCTGGCCGTTGATCTTGACGATGAAGTCGCCGGCCTGGATGCCGGCCTTGGACGCCGGGGTGTCGTCGATCGGCGAGACCACCTTGATGTTGCCGTCTTCGGAGCCGACTTCGATGCCCAGGCCGCCGAATTCGCCGCTGGTGCTTTCCTGCAGCTCGGCAAAATCTTCCGGTCCCAGGTAGGCGGAGTGCGGGTCGAGGTTGCTGAGCATGCCCTTGATGGCATTTTCCAGCAGGGTCTTGTCATCTACAGGTTCGACATAAGCGGCCTTGATCCGGTCCATGACCTCGGCAAAGGTGCGCAGCTCGTCCAGCGGCAGCGGCGCCTTGGTGGTCGCGGCCGTGCTGGCCGGGGCAGCCTGGTCGGCGAAAGCCAGGGGCGCGCCGATCACCAGGGCGATCGTCAGGGCCAGCGAAGTGAGGCGGGACAAATGCAGCATGTCGAACGAACTCCTAATGTAGATGCGCCCCTATCCTTGGGAGCGGCACCATTGTGCGGGATCGCTCGGGCGACCCTGCTGACGAATAGCGAAGTACAGCGCCGGAGTGTCCTGGCCACCACTGTTACCCACAGTGGAGATGGATTCACCGGCTTTTACAACATCACCTGCCGACTTGAGTAATGTCTGATTGTGGCCGTAAAGGCTCAAATAGCCATTGCCGTGGTCGAGAATCACCAGCAAACCGGCGCCCCGCAGCCAATCGGCAAACACCACACGCCCGCCATGAACGGCGTGGACCTGGCTGCCGGCGGAGGCGCTGATCATCACCCCATCCCACTTGGCGCGGGTGTCATCGCCACGGGTTTCCCCGAAGCGTGCCAGTAATCGACCATCAACTGGCCATGGAAGTTTGCCGCGGGCCGAAGCAAAAGGCCCACCGAACGACTCGCCGGCGCTGGAAACCAGCGGGCCAGGCGCTGAATGCGCCGGTTTACGCGGTGCCGGCGCATCCGTAGTGGCGGCCAGCTCGGCCTCACGCTGGCGCTTTTTTTCGGCTTCCTGCTGGGCGATCAGCGCTTTCTGCCGCGCTTCTTCGGCCTCGCGTGCCTGGCGTGCCAGGGTTTCCTCGATGGTTTTAAGCACTTTGGCCAAGTCGGCCTGGTCCTGCTCGCGGGCCTGGAGCTTGGCGTCGCGGGCCTTCACATCCTCATTGAGCTTGGCCAGGGCCAGTTGGCGCTCCTTGCGAACCTTGTCCAGCTCGTCGCGCTGGGCGTTGAGGGCGCTTTTCTGGTCTTCCAGCTGCGACTGCTGGTTGGCGATCTCCTGTTCGACGTTGACCAACTGGCGCAGGGTTTCGTTGAAGCTTTTAAGTTGCTCCAGCCGGGCCTTGCTCAGGTAGTCGTAGTAGGTGAGGGTGCGCGCGAATTTCTCGGGGTTCTGCTGGTTGAGCAGCAGCTTGAGGTATTCCTGGCGGCCGTTCTGGTAGGCGGCACGGGCCTGGATCGCGATCAGGCGTTGCTGTTCAACGCGTGCGCTCTGGAGTTTTTTTTTCTCAGCGTCGAGTCGCTCCAGTTCCGACTCGCTCTTCTTTAATTCTTTTTGTAGCTCCTGGACCTGCTTCTCCAGCTTGCCCATCTCGGTTTCCGTACCGCGCAGGTCTTTCTGCACTCCGGATTTCTCTTCCTGGAGCTTGCCGAGCAGTTTTTTCAGCTCGGTAATGTCCTGACGCGTAGCGTCCAACTGTTGTTGGGTTTGTGCGCGCTCGTCGGCAAACGCCGGTTGGAGCAGGCAGACAAGAGCAAGGGTAATCAAGGCGCGAAGCATAGAGGCGGGCGACACCAGGGAAATGGACGGCCTAGTATGCCCGCCAAGCGCGGCAAAAAAAACGCCCAATTCGGGCTGTAGCGCAAGATAGGTGCCGAGTGGCAGTGGTATGGCAAAAAGACATGTTCCAAACAGCGGAAAACAATGTGGAAGGGGGCAAGCCCCCTCCCACACTGTTGCGCGGTGTGGTTGAAATCAAATCAGAATCGAAGTCCCGGTCATCTCCACCGGCTTCTCCAGCCCCATCAGCATCAACATGGTCGGCGCCACATCCGCCAGCACGCCACCGCTACGCACCTTGAAATCACGCTTGCCGACGTAGATGAACGGCACCGGTTCGGTCGTGTGAGCAGTGTGGGCCTGGCCGGTGGATTCGTCGGACATCTGCTCGCAGTTGCCGTGATCGGCCGTGATCAGCGCTTCGCCGCCCACCTTTTCCAGGGCGTCGACGATACGGCCGACGCACAGGTCCAGGCATTCCACGGCCTTGGTCGCAGCTTCCAGGTTGCCGCTGTGGCCCACCATGTCGCCGTTGGCGTAGTTGACTACGATCACGTCGTAACGCTGGTGGTCAATGGCGTCGACGATCTTGTCGGTGACTTCCGGCGCGCTCATCTCCGGCTGCAGGTCGTAGGTGGCGACCTTTGGTGATGGGATCAGGATGCGCTCTTCACCCGGGAACGGCTCTTCGCGACCACCGGAGAAGAAGAAGGTTACGTGGGCGTATTTTTCGGTTTCGGCAATGCGTAGCTGGGTCTTGCCATTTTTTGCCAGGTAATCGCCCAGCACGTTGTCCAGGCTGCCCGGGGCAAAGGCGGCGGGGGCCGGGATGCTGGCGGCGTATTGGGTCAGGCCCACGTACTGCACTTTTGGCTGGCGGGCGCGCTCGAATTCCTTGAAGCCGTCTTCGACAAACACACGGCTGAGCTCACGGGCGCGGTCGGCGCGGAAGTTCATGAACACCACGGCGTCGCCGTCTTCGACCTTCACTGGCTCGCCGATGGTGGTGGCTTTGACGAACTCGTCGCTTTCGCCACGGGCGTAGGCGGCTTCCAGGCCTTCCTGGGCGGTGGCGGCGTTGAATTCGGCCTGGCCGTCGACGATCAGGTTGTAAGCCTGGGAGACGCGGTCCCAGCGGTTGTCACGGTCCATGGCGAAGTAACGGCCCACCAGGCTGGCGATGCGGCCCTTGCCCAGGGCGGCGAAGGTGGTGTCGAGCAGTTCGATGGACGATTGCGCGCTTTTCGGCGGGGTGTCGCGGCCGTCGAGGAAGGCATGCAGGTAGATCTTGTCGGCGCCGCGCTTGAAGGCCAGTTCGGCCATGGCGACTAGGTGGTCCTGGTGGCTGTGGACGCCGCCATCGGACAGCAGGCCCATGAAGTGCACGGCCTTGCCGGCAGCCACTGCTTTATCTACCGCCGCGCAAATCGTCGGGTTCTCGAAGAACTCGCCATCGCGGATCGCTTTGGTCACGCGTGTGAAGTCTTGATACACCACTCGTCCGGCGCCGAGGTTCATGTGGCCGACTTCCGAGTTGCCCATCTGGCCGTCCGGCAGGCCCACGTCCATGCCCGAGCCGGAGATGAGGCCGTTGGGTACGGTGGCGGTCAGGCGGTCGAGGACAGGCTTGTTGGCCGCGTATACCGCGTTGTCGTGGTGGCTTTCACTGTGTCCGAAGCCATCGAGAATTATCAGGACCAAAGGTTTAGGCGTAGTAGTCATAGATCCTCTCGCGGCGGTAATAAAGGAAGACAATTGAAAAGGGAGTGGCAGTTTAAAGCGAAGTTCCGACCACGTCACCGCTTTACGGGGGTTGGCCCCCCCTGGCGGCTGTGTATACTTACCGCCATTTTAACGCCCTGGAACCTCCTTGATGGTTGATCACCTGATTGCATTTGCCACTGCCCACTACCTGCTCGTGGGTGCCTTCGTCATCCTGCTGGCGTTGCTGATCGCTCATGAATTGAGCCGCGGTGGCCGCAGCCTGAGCACGGCGGAGCTGACCGCGCTGGTCAACAAGGATGAGGCCGTTGTCGTGGACATTCGTCCGGCCAAGGATTTCGCCACCGGTCATATCGTCGGCGCCCTGAACATTCCTCAGGACAAGCTGATCGCGCGCCTGGCCGAGCTGGAAAAGCACAAGGCCAAGACCATCATCCTGGTCGACGCCCAAGGCCAGCACGCCGGCACCCACGCCCGCGAAATGCTCAAGACCGGTTTCACCGCCGCCAAATTGTCCGGTGGCATCAGCAGCTGGCGCGCCGATAACCTGCCGCTGGTGAAGTGATATGAGCCAGGTTGTCGTGTATTCCAGCGATTGGTGCCCTTACTGCATGCGGGCCAAGGCCCTGCTTGAGAAGAAGGGTGTTGCCTTCGAAGAAATCAAGGTCGACGGCAAACCGCAAGTGCGCGCCGAAATGGCCCAGAAGGCGGGGCGCACGTCCGTGCCGCAGATCTGGATCGGCGCCAGGCACATCGGTGGCTGCGACGACCTGTTCGCCCTGGAGCGCGCCGGTAAACTGGATGCGCTGCTGCTCGTCTGACTCCTAAACCCTAAAAGACCTCAAGATCACAAGGATCTGCGATGACTGACCAACAGAACACCGAAGCTGCAGAAGCCCAAGCGCCACAGTTCTCGCTGCAGCGCATCTACGTGCGTGACCTGTCGTTCGAAGCGCCGAAAAGCCCGGCCATCTTCCGTCAGGAATGGACCCCAAGCGTTGCGCTGGACCTGAACACCCGCCAGAAGGCACTGGAAGGCGACTTCCACGAAGTCGTGCTGACCCTGTCCGTAACCGTCAAGAATGGCGAAGAAGTGGCCTTCATCGCTGAAGTGCAACAGGCCGGTATCTTCCTGATCCAGGGCCTGGACGAAGCGTCCATGAGCCACACCCTGGGCGCGTTCTGCCCGAACATCCTGTTCCCGTATGCCCGTGAGACCCTGGACAGCCTGGTCACCCGTGGCTCGTTCCCTGCGCTGATGCTGGCTCCGGTGAACTTCGATGCCCTGTACGCGCAAGAGCTGCAGCGCATGCAACAGGAAGGTTCGTCGACGGTTCAGTAATCTCGAACCCGGTGCAGGACCCCATGTGGGAGGGGGCTTGCCCCGATAGCGGTGGATCAGTCACATAGATGTCGACTGACACTCCGTCATCGGGGGCAAGCCCCCTCCCACATTTGTTATGTGTGTTATTTGAAGCCGAGCTGGCGCCAGCCTTCGTAGACGGCGACGGCCACGGTGTTGGACAGGTTCAGGCTGCGGCAGCCCTCGCGCATCGGCAAACGCAGGCGATGGCCGTCGGGCAGGGCGTCGAGCACCTCGGCCGGCAGGCCCCGGCTTTCCGGGCCGAACAGGAACGCATCGCCCTCGGCAAAGCTGGCATCATGGAACGGCCGCGACCCCTTGGTGGTGAACGCGAACAGCCGTGGGTGGCCCAGGCTTTCCAGGCAACTGGCCAGGTCGGCGTGGCGTTTGAGCGTGGCGTACTCGTGGTAATCCAGCCCGGCACGGCGCAGGCGCTTGTCGTCCATGTCGAAGCCCAGCGGTTCGATCAAATGCAGGTGGCAGCCACTGTTGGCGCACAGCCTGATAACGTTGCCGGTATTCGGCGGAATTTCTGGTTGAAAAAGGATGACGTGAAACATGCACGGCTCCGAAGGCAAAGATGCGCTGCATTCTACCCTCGAAGAGGACCCGAGGCCGAAGCTTATGCCGAGGGTCATGGGCTCTTTGGCGATTGTCGGCATGATGGTCGGCCTGATGATCGGTCGCCTGACCACCCCGGAGCCGGTCGAACTGCAACAGGTCGAGACCGCGAGGGACGGCGTGGTGGTGTGGTTCAACGGCGAACCCAAGTTGCACGGCGAGCACGTCGACGGCACTGTGGCGCTGTTGTTCGACGCCCAGGGCAAGGCCGCGAGTGGACGGCTCAAGGTCAATGACAAGGACGTGAACTGGCGCGTACGCAAGACCGATGGCGGCCTGCTGCTGAACCTGGTGGCGGCGCGACCGTTGCGTGGGGAGTGGAAGGGCGAGAAGGCCGATGGCCGTTGGCGGCTGGAGATCCATCTCCAGGAGGAATAAAAGAGGGAGTTCCCGGCCTGCCTGTACCAGGGCTCCCAAAACGGGGTGAAGCTTGCAAAGCTTCGGTGTTAAAGAGGGAATCCCCGGCCTGCCTGTACCGAGGTTCCCCAAAGCGGTGTGGAGCGCGACGCGATTCGCATCAAGCACCCCGGGTGTAAAGAGGGGATTCTCGGCCTGCCTGTACCAAGGTCCCCGAAACTGGGTAGTAACAGGGTTGTTGCAGGGCGCGTGCCAAAATTCGCAATGTGGGCCAAAAAATTTCTCAAGAAAGCGCAAAGCCCCGGAATACGGGGCTTTGGTGTTTTCGGTTCGCGGGTTTTATTGAGTGAGGCTCTGGCTTTCGCTACCAGATCCATGCCCGATGCCGGTTCATGGTGCATTGAAGCGGTGCACGGTGCTGGAGCCTTGTAGAGGTCCAAATGTGGGAGGGGGCAAGCCCTCTCCCACATTGGGTCTTGAGTGGATCCGAGATTCAGGCTTCATCCCCCTCGTCATCATCCCCCCCGTCGACCTTCATCCCCAGTTCCTTGATCTTGCGCGTCAGGGTATTGCGGCCCCAGCCCAGCAACACGGCGGCATCGCGACGGCGACCGGCGGTGTGTTTCAAGGCGGTCTCGATCATGATCCGCTCAAACGCCGGCACGGCGCTGTCCAGCAGGCTCGACTGGCCGCGTGCCAGGGCCTGGTCGGCCCACTGGCGCAGCGCCTGTTCCCAGTTGGTTACTGGCGCAGAGTCTTGCGGCAGGCTCAGCAGCTCCGGTGGCAGGTCGCTGATATGCACTTCGCGCCCGGACGCCATCACGGTGATCCAGCGGCAGGTGTTCTCCAGCTGGCGCACGTTGCCCGGCCACGGCAGGTTCTTCAGGTACTCCTCGGTCTCGCTTTTCAGCAGCTTCGGCTCGACGGCCAGTTCCTGGGCGGCGCGGCTGAGGAAGTGACGGGCGAGGGTCGGGATGTCTTCGCGACGGTCCGACATGCGTGGAATGTGGATACGGATCACGTTGAGGCGATGGAACAAGTCCTCACGGAATTTGCCGGCGTGTACCAGGGTTTCCAGGTTCTGGTGGGTTGCCGCAATGATGCGTACGTCGACCTTGACCGGCGTGTGCCCACCAACGCGATAGAACTCACCGTCAGCCAGTACCCGCAGCAGGCGGGTCTGGGTATCGGCCGGCATGTCGCCGATTTCATCGAGGAACAAGGTACCGCCGTCAGCCTGTTCAAAACGCCCGCGCCGCAGGTTGGCCGCGCCGGTGAACGCGCCTTTTTCATGGCCGAACAGCTCGGATTCCATCAAGTCCTTGGGAATCGCCGCCATGTTCAGCGCGATGAACGGCGAGGCGGCCCGTGGGCTGTGGCGGTGCAGTGCATGAGCGACAAGCTCTTTACCGGTGCCGGATTCGCCGTTGATCAGCACGGTGATGTTGGAGTGGCTCAAGCGCCCGATGGCGCGAAACACTTCCTGCATCGCCGGCGCTTCGCCGATGATTTCCGGAGTGCGGGTCAGGGCCGGTGGGGCTTCCTGGTTCTGCTGTTCCTGGGCGTGCTGATTGGCGCGCTTGACCAGTGCCACCGCCTCGTCCACGTCGAACGGCTTGGGCAGGTACTCAAAGGCACCGCCCTGGTAGGACGCGACAGCGCTGTCCAGGTCTGAGTGCGCGGTCATGATGATCACTGGCAGGCGCGGGTGCTGCTCGCGAATCCGCGCCAGCAAGTCCAGGCCACTGGCGCCGGGCATGCGGATGTCGGAGATGATCACATCGGGCTGCTGGCGCGCCAGGCGGCTCATCACCCCGTCGGCGCTGTCGAAGCTCTGGGTGGTCATGCCTTCCTGTTGCAAGGCTTTCTCGAGGACCCAGCGGATAGAACGGTCGTCATCGACGATCCAGACAGTTTCACTACGGCTCATGTCGATGGGGCTCCTTGTTCCAGAGGCAGAAAGATCGAGAACGTGGTGTGGCCGGGATGGCTTTCACATTCGATCAGACCCTGGTGCTGGCTGATGATGTTCTGGGTGATGGCCAGGCCCAGCCCGGTACCGTCCGGGCGGCCGCTGACCATGGGAAAGAAAATGGTTTCCTGGAGTTCCGCAGGAATGCCCGGGCCGTTGTCGATGATTTCGACCTTGGTCACCAGGCGATGGCGCACGTGGCCGATGGTGAACTGGCGCAGGGCGCGGGTGCGCAGGCTGATGCGACCCAGGCGCAGCTCATTCTGACTGCTGATGGCCTGCATGGCATTGCGCACGATGTTGAGCACTGCCTGGATCATCTGTTCGCGGTCGATCAGAACGTCAGGAATGCTCGGATCGTAGTCACGCACCAAGGTGATGCAGCCCTGGCTTTCGGCTTCCACCAACTGGCAGACGCGCTCGAGCACTTCGTGCACATTGGTCATCGCCAGTGACGGCAACTTGTTGGAGCCGAGCATGCGGTCCACCAGGTTACGCAGGCGATCGGCCTCCTCGATGATGACGTTGGTGTAGTCCTTGAGGTGTTCCTCCGGCAGCTCACGGGCCAGCAACTGCGCCGCACCGCGAATGCCGCCCAGTGGGTTCTTGATCTCATGGGCCAGGCCGCGCACCAGCATCTTGCTGGTTTCCTGCTTGGACAGCTGCGCTTCCTCCTTGGTGATGCGCAGCAGGCGATCGCGCGGGTGTACTTCCAGCAGCAGCAACGTCGCGCCGTTGCTCAGGATGGGGGTCACGGCATAGTCGACGGTCAGCGTCTGGCCGGTGAGGGCGGTGAGCATCGCTTCACGTTTGGTGAACGGGTGTGCCTGCTCCACCGCCTGGCGCAACGAACTCAGGGCTTCGGCCGACTCGGTGAACAATTCGCTGATGAACTGCCCATGGCTGCGCTGGCCGCTGATGGCCAGGAGCATCTCCGCCGCCGGATTCATGTACTCAAGACGCAAGTCGTCATTGAGCAGGATGGTCGCGGTGGTCAGGTTGTCGAGTAGCAAACGGTGCAGTGCATCGCTGATGGTCATCAGGACCTCTTTTGGAGCAAGGCGCGGGCTTGAGGCACACGCTGATACATGGAAAATGCAAAAACCAAACCAAGGCTCCGAAAAGAAGCGTGAAAGCCCTGAAATGGGTGTTTCAGGCGCGAAACTGTGGCGTTCTGCCAGCTTGCACGGGAAGTTTCGAACCAAAATGGGCTGGGCAAGTGGGAAGGGTGCAGCCTATCGCACCAATATAGTGCGATTTGCTGGGGTGTGTTCAGAAAGGCAAAAATCAAGAGGCGGGGGTGATACACAACTCGGCGGTGGCGCGGATCATTGCCAGTTGACGCAACGGATCGTTCAGCGGCTCATGCACGGCCTCGGCCAACCACTGCGGACACTGCGGGTCAGTGCGCTGCGGGGTGAAGTCGGAAAGTTGCTGCAACAGACGCTTTTGCAACTCGTCCAACTGCGGGCGGATTTGCTTCACCAGGTCCGGACGCGGGTCGTCGGGTGCCTTGCCCTGGAACTGCCAGTCGGAGAGGTGGGTGTACTGCACCAGCTTGTTCGCCTCGATCTGCGCCGAAAAGAACTGTTCGGCGGCGGCCGGGGCCAGCTTGTAGGTTGGCGCCTGGGCGACGACGCTGGCGATCACCTCTTGTTCGCGCTTTTTATCTTCTACCGGCTTTTTGCTGTCCCATTTGCTCAGGGCGACCTGGTCGGCGATCTCCAGGCGTTCGGCGATGCTGTTGAGCAGCGGCTCCAGGGAGGGCGGCGCGGCACTGGCACTGGCACTTGCGAACAACAGGGCGAACACAAGTCTATGTTTCAATGAAGATCTCCTTGTGGGAGGGGCAAGCCCCTTCCCACCTTTTTGATTGGGTTTGCAGGTCTACAGCAGCGTCAGTCAGAGGCTACCTTATAGTTACGCGAGAATCCGCCGGTCAGCTAAACCCCAGGCAAAAAAAAGACCTCCCGAAGGAGGTCTTTTTCGTCACGCCACGTTAAGCAGCGCTACCGGATCAGCAGCTGTAGTACAGCTCGTATTCCAGTGGGTGTACGAAGGTGCGAACCTTGATTTCTTCTTCGCTTTTCAGCTCGATGTAGGCATCGATGAAGTCGTCGCTGAATACGCCACCTTTGGTCAGGAACGCACGGCCCTTGTCCAGCTCTTCCAGGGCTTCTTTCAGGCTGCCGCACACTTGTGGGATCTCTTTGGCCTCTTCAGGCGGCAGGTCGTACAAGTTTTTGTCGGCGGCGTCGCCAGGGTGGATCTTGTTCTGGATACCGTCCAGACCGGCCATGACCAGCGCCGCGAAGGCCAGGTATGGGTTGGCTGCCGGGTCCGGGAAGCGCGCTTCGATACGGCGAGCACGTGGGCTGGACACGTAAGGAATACGGATCGAGGCGGAACGGTTGCGAGCGGAGTAGGCCAGCATTACCGGAGCTTCGAAACCTGGGACCAGACGCTTGTAGGAGTTGGTCGACGGGTTGGTGAAGCCGTTCAGGGCCTTACCGTGCTTGATGATGCCGCCGATGAAGTACAGGGCAGTGTCGGACAGGCCGGCGTAACCTTCGCCTGCGAAGGTGTTCTTGCCTTCTTTGGCGATGGACAGGTGAACGTGCATACCCGAACCGTTATCGCCGTACAGTGGCTTAGGCATGAAGGTCGCGGTACGGCCGTAGGCATCAGCCACGTTGTGTACGCAGTACTTCAGGGTCTGTACTTCGTCAGCCTTGGCGACCAGGGTGTTGAACTTCACACCGATTTCGTTCTGGCCGGCAGTGGCCACTTCGTGGTGGTGCACTTCGATGACCAGGCCCATTTCTTCCATGGCGTTGCACATGGAGGTACGGATTTCGTGGTCGTGGTCGAATGGCGGAACCGGGAAGTAGCCTCCCTTGACGCCTGGACGGTGGCCTTTGTTGCCGCCTTCTACATCCTGGTCGGACATCCAGGAGCCTTGTTCGGAGAAGATCTTGAACATGGAGCCGGAAATGTCGGACTTGAACTTGACCGAATCAAAGATGAAGAATTCTGGCTCCGGGCCTACGAATACGGTGTCGCCGATACCGGTGGACTTCAGGTATTCCTCGGCACGCTTGGCGATCGCACGTGGGTCGCGGTCGTAGCCTTGCATGGTCGAAGGCTCGATCACGTCACAGACGATGATCAGGGTTGGGTCTTCGGTGAACGGGTCGAGAACGGCAGTGCTGTCGTCCGGCATCAGGATCATGTCGGAAGCTTCGATGCCTTTCCAGCCAGCGATGGAGGAACCGTCGAACATTTTGCCTTCTTCGAAGAAAGCATCATCCAGCGCGTCGCGAGCCGGCATGGTCACGTGGTGCTGAGTGCCTTTGGTGTCCGTGAAGCGCAGATCAATCCATTTAACGTCATGATCTTTGATGAGTTGAACCGACTTCGACATAGTGTCCTCCGGGTGGCTTCGGGCTGGGGTAGTGGAGTTAGCCCTTAGAATGTGGGTGATGCCGGCGCGGATACTCCGCCATGGCAACCTGCCTCACAAGAGAGCAAATTGCATGCCAGTGCGCCAACATGGGTTTTCTGTTCCAAAAACGCCCCTATAACGGTGCATTACGACAAAAGCCCGAAAATAGCGCACCTCAATGTAGCGCAAAGGCGCGCAAGTGCACCTATTTAGTGCGTTGCGCCTGCTGTGCATATTAACTGGTTAAACCTTGAGCGATTTCCGCTATAATCCGCGCCCCCCTTTTTCAGCAGGCCCGGCGCGCGCTGTTTCCATGAAATTAATCGTTAAAGTCTTCCCCGAGATCACCATCAAAAGCCGACCGGTACGGACGCGTTTCATCCGTCAGTTGGCCAAGAACATCCGTGCCGTGCTCCGCGATCTGGACCCGGCTGTGGTGGTGAACGGCGTGTGGGACAATCTCGAGCTGGAAACCCGTGTCACCGAGCCCAAAGCCTTGAAGGACATGACCGAGCGCCTGAGCTGCATGCCGGGCATCGCGCACTTCCTGCAGGTGGATGAGTACCCGCTGGGCGACTTCGACGACATCACCGAGAAGTGCAAACAGCACTACGGCGACTCGCTTACCGGCAAGATCTTTTCGGTGCGCTGCAAGCGTGCCGGCAAGCACAGCTTCAGCTCCATGGACGTCGAGAAATATGTCGGCAGCAAGCTGCGTCGCGAGTGCGGCGCTGCCGGAATTTCCCTGAAAACACCGCAAATTGAAGTGCGCATGGAAATTCGCGACCAACGGTTGTTTGTGATCCACAGCCAGCACAACAGCATCGGCGGCTACCCGCTGGGCGCTCTGGAACAGACCCTGGTACTGATGTCCGGCGGTTTCGATTCCACGGTGGCGGCCTACCAGATCATGCGTCGCGGCCTGATGAGCCATTTCTGCTTCTTTAATCTGGGCGGGCGTGCACACGAATTGGGCGTGATGGAAGTTGCGCACTTTATCTGGAAGAAGTACGGCAGCTCCCAACGCGTGCTATTTGTGAGCGTACCGTTCGAGGAAGTGCTGGGCGAAATTCTCGGCAAAGTCGATAACAGTCATATGGGCGTGGTATTGAAGCGTATGATGTTGCGCGCGGCCTCGCGGATCGCCGACCAGTTGCAGATCGACGCGCTGGTCACCGGTGAAGCGATCTCCCAGGTATCGAGCCAGACGCTGCCGAACCTGTCGATCATCGATTGTGTTACCGAGAAGCTGGTACTGCGCCCACTGATCGCCAGCCACAAGCAGGACATCATCGACCTGGCAGAGCAGATCGGCACCGCCGATTTTGCCAAGCACATGCCCGAGTACTGCGGGGTCATCTCGGTGAACCCCAAGACCCACGCCAAGCGTCACCGCGTGGAACATGAAGAGAAAGAATTCGACATGGCGATTCTGGAGCGTGCGCTCGAGAACGCCAAACTGGTCCCGATCGATCGTGTCATCGACGAGCTGGGCCAGGACATCAAGATCGAAGAAGTCAGCGAAGCCCTGGCCGGCCAGATCGTCATCGACATCCGTCACCCGGATGCCGCTGAGGATGAGCCGCTGGAAATCGCCGGCATCGACGTACAAACGCTGCCGTTCTACGCATTGAACGCGCGTTTCAAGGAACTGGATAACAGCCGTCAGTACCTGCTGTATTGCGACAAAGGCGTGATGAGTCGCCTGCATGCCCACCATTTGCTCAGTGAGGGGCATGCCAATGTGCGCGTTTATCGACCGAGCTAAGAGCCCGGGGCTGTTTGCCTGTGGCCTGCGTCACCGGCCCCCCGACTCTGCCGTCAAGCTGTAACGGCAAGGCCTGACTCTACTGTTAATCGCTGCCACGACCTGTCAGCACACCGAATCCTCTGATCGAGATACACAAGTGATCGAAAATCTACGTAACATCGCCATCATTGCTCACGTTGACCATGGTAAAACCACCCTGGTAGACAAACTCCTGCGTCAGTCCGGCACCCTGGAGCGCAACGAGCTCAACGACGAGCGCGTGATGGACTCCAACGACCAGGAAAAAGAGCGCGGTATTACCATCCTGGCGAAAAACACCGCCATCAACTGGAACGGCTACCACATCAACATCGTGGACACCCCGGGCCACGCCGACTTCGGCGGCGAAGTAGAACGCGTGATGTCGATGGTGGACTCCGTTCTGCTGCTGGTTGACGCTCAAGACGGCCCTATGCCGCAAACCCGTTTCGTGACTAAGAAGGCCTTCGAAGCCGGCCTGCGTCCGATCGTGTGCATCAACAAGGTTGACCGTCCAGGCGCGCGTCCGGACTGGGTTCTGGACCAGATCTTCGACCTGTTCGACAACCTGGGTGCCACCGAAGAACAGCTGGACTTCAAAGTCGTCTACGCCTCGGCCCTGAACGGTATTGCCGGTCTGGACCACACCGACATGGCTGAAGACATGACCCCGCTGTACCAGTCGATCGTCGACAACGTACCTGCGCCGGCTGTTGACCGTGACGGTCCGTTCCAGATGCAGATCTCGGCACTGGACTACAACAGCTTCCTGGGTGTTATCGGCGTTGGCCGTATCGCCCGTGGTCGCGTCAAGCCGAACACCCCGGTTGTCGCTATCGGCGCCGACGGCAAGAAGCGCAACGGTCGTATCCTGAAGCTGATGGGCCACCACGGCCTGCACCGCATCGACGTTGAAGAAGCTGCAGCTGGCGACATCGTGTGCATCAGCGGTATGGACTCGCTGTTCATCTCCGATACCCTGTGCCACCCGGACGCGGTAGAAGCGATGAAGCCTCTGACCGTTGACGAGCCAACCGTTTCCATGACCTTCCAGGTAAACGACTCGCCTTTCTGCGGTAAAGAAGGCAAGTTCGTGACCTCCCGTAACATCAAGGAGCGTCTGGACAAAGAGCTGCTGTACAACGTTGCCCTGCGCGTTGAAGAAGGCGACTCGGCTGACAAGTTCAAGGTTTCCGGCCGTGGTGAGCTGCACCTCTCGGTACTGATCGAAACCATGCGTCGCGAAGGCTTCGAAATGGGCGTTGGTCGTCCTGAAGTGATCATCCGTCAAGTTGACGGCGTGAAGCAGGAACCGTTCGAAAACGTCACCATCGACACCCCTGAAGAATCCCAGGGCAAGGTCATGGAAGAGATGGGCCTGCGTAAAGGCGACCTGACCAACATGGTGCCGGATGGCAAAGGCCGTGTGCGTCTGGAATACAACATCCCTGCTCGCGGTCTGATCGGTTTCCGTAACCAGTTCCTGACCCTGACCAACGGTGCTGGCATCCTGACCTCGATCTTCGATCGCTACGACACCATGAAGTCCGGCGACATGTCCGGCCGTCAGAACGGTGTTCTGGTCTCGGTAGAAACCGGCAAGGCACTGACCTACTCCCTGGAAACCCTCCAGGCGCGTGGCAAGCTGTTCGTTGAACACGGTCAAGAGATCTACAACGGTCAGATCGTCGGTCTGAACAGCCGTGACAACGACATGGGCGTCAACCCAACCAAAGGCAAGAAGCTCGACAACATGCGTGCTTCGGGTAAAGACGAAACCATCGCCCTGGTTCCACCTGTTCGCTTCACCCTGGAACAGGCCCTGGAATTCATCCAGGACGACGAGCTGTGTGAAGTCACGCCTAAGTCGATCCGCCTGCGTAAGAAGATCCTGGACGAAGGCGAGCGTACCCGCGCTGCCAAGAAAGCCAAGAACTGAGTTAACTCAGGCTGAATGAAAAACGCCCCCGGTCGAAAGGCCGGGGGCGTTTTTTTATGCCTGCATTTTGTGGGGTGGCTTTACTGGCCTCATCGGGGGCAAGCCCCCTCCCACACTTGAAAGTGTTCACAGTTCAAAATGTGGGAGGGGGCTTGCCCCCGATAGGGCCCTTGAAAGCCCCGCAAAACCCTGATCAGAACTTGTCGAGGGTCTTGAACGTGGTCTCGCGCGCCACTTCCTTCGGCTTGTACGCGCAATATCCCGGACGCGGCCCGATCTTCGGGTGGTTGCGGCAGGTATCCGGGCGCTTGTCATAAATAGTGCAGAAGCGCGTCTTACGTTCCAGGTACAGGCAATCGTTGTTGCTCATGCGCTGCAGGGTAAAAATCTCGGATTTGGAATTGAAGCGCTCGACGATGCCTTCCTTCTGCAAGCGCTTGGCGATGTTCTTCGGCGGGTCGCCACGCTCGAATTCATCGACGATGCCAATGCGGATCAGGTCCTTGATCTTCACTTCGACCGGCAGCGTGCAGCAGCTGGACACGCAACCACCGCACATATGCGCGGAATATTTCTGCCACGTTTCAAGACGGTCGAGTTCCGCGGCGGCGATCAATTGAGGCTTCATCAGGGTTCCAAAAGGTGGGGCTGTATCCGGGCGCGCGATCATACCGAGATTGGTGATTTTTTGAACAATATTTTCTGGGTTTCAGCTCAAAGGCAGATCGGGCACGACCCCTGCATCTAATTCACACAACGGTGAATGCGTTAAAAAACTGCCGAACCAGCGCGTCTACCGCCTGTCAGACCGTCTAGGCTCTAGCAACTCCTTCTATCTCGCCCGAGGTCGCAATTGATGTCTCAGGAACCACTTGCACGAGAAGCAGAGGTAGCCGCATTCCGCGATGCCGTCTTGACCAAACTCACCTACGCGGTGGGCAAGGACCCGGATCACGCCTTCGACCACGACTGGTTCGAAGCCATTGCCCTGGCCGCCCGCGACCAGATGGTCGACCACTGGATGGACCATACGCGGCGTATCTACCGCAAAGGCCAGAAACGCGTTTATTACCTTTCCCTGGAATTCCTCATCGGCCGCCTGCTCTACGACAGCCTGAGCAACCTTGGCGTGCTGGAGATTGCGCGCGAAGCGTTGTCCGAGCTGGGCGTCGACCTGGAGCGTATCCGCCTGCTGGAGCCCGACGCGGCGCTCGGCAACGGTGGCTTGGGCCGCCTGGCGGCGTGCTTCATGGAAAGCATGTCGACCCTGGGCATTGCCGGCCATGGTTATGGCATTCGTTATGAGCACGGCTTATTCCGCCAGGCGATTGTCGATGGCTGGCAGCAGGAGCAGACCGAGCGTTGGCTGGATTTCGGCAACCCGTGGGAGTTCGAGCGGGCCGAAGTGATTTACCCGATCGGCTTTGGCGGCAGCGTCGAAACCCTGGCGGATGCCTCCGGCAAGATGATTCAGGTGTGGTCGCCCAACGAAACCGTCCGGGCCGTGGCCTACGACACTCCGGTGGTCGGCTGGCGTGGCGCCAGCGTCAACACCCTGCGCCTGTGGCGTGCCCGTGCGGTGGAAGACTTGCACCTGGAGCGCTTCAACGCCGGTGACCACTTGGGCGCTGTCGCCGAAGTGGCCCGGGCTGAAAGCATCTCCCGCGTACTTTACCCAGCCGACAGCACCGAAGCGGGGCAGGAACTGCGCCTGCGTCAGGAATACTTCTTTGTCTCCGCTTCATTGCAGGACCTGCTACGCCGTCACAAGAACATGCACGGCTCGGTGCTGAGCCTGGGCGAACACGCGGCGATCCAGCTCAACGACACGCACCCGTCCATTGCCGTGGCCGAGTTGATGCGGCAGTTGGTGGATTTGCACGATATTCCGTGGGAAGCAGCTTGGGACGTCACCGTTGAAACCCTTTCCTACACCAACCACACGCTGTTGCCCGAAGCCTTGGAAACCTGGCCTGTGGGCCTGATGGAACGCATGCTGCCCCGGCACATGCAGATCATCTACCTGATCAACGCCCAGCACATCGATTCGCTGCGCGCCAAAGGTATCCACGATTTCGATGTGCTGCGCGCCGTCTCACTGATCGAAGAAGACAACGGCCGCCGTGTGCGCATGGGTAACCTGGCGTTCCTCGGTTCCCACAGTGTCAACGGCGTGTCCGGCCTGCACACGCAACTGATGCGCAGCACCGTGTTCTCCGAACTGCACAAGCTGTACCCGGAGCGCATCAACAACAAGACCAACGGCATTACCTTCCGCCGCTGGTTGTACCAGGCCAACCCCAAGCTCACGTCCATGCTGGTGGAGGCGCTCGGTCCGGACATTCTCGACAAGCCCGAAGAGCGACTGCTGGAACTTGAACCCTTTGCCGAGAAACAGACATTTCGCAAGACGTTTGCCGAGCAACGTTTACACAGTAAGCGTGCACTGGCCGACATCATCCACGAGCGCCTGGGCATTGCAGTGAACCCGGCGGCGATGTTCGACGTGCAGGTCAAGCGTATCCACGAGTACAAGCGCCAACTGCTCAACCTGCTGCACACCGTGGCGCTGTATCAGGCGATCCGTGCCGAACCGGGCACCGACTGGGTGCCGCGCGTGAAGATCTTCGCGGGCAAGGCGGCGGCCAGTTACCACCAGGCCAAGTTAATCATCAAGCTGACCAACGACATCGCGCGCACCGTCAACAACGACCCGACCGTGCGCGGCCTGCTCAAGGTGGTGTTCCTGCCTAACTACAACGTCAGCCTGGCGGAAAGCATCATTCCGGCGGCGGACTTGTCGGAGCAGATCTCTACCGCCGGCTTCGAAGCCTCGGGCACCAGCAACATGAAGTTCGGCCTCAATGGTGCGCTGACCATCGGCACCATGGACGGCGCCAACGTTGAAATGCATGAGCGCGTGGGGGCCGAGCACATGTTTATCTTTGGCCTCAGCGCGCAGCAAGTGGAAGCCCGCAAACACGCCGGGGAGTTCAACGCCGGGCCGGACATCGCCGCCTCCCATCGGTTGAACGATGTGCTGCAAGCGATCCGCGGCGGGGTGTTCTCGCCGGATGATCCGGGCCGCTACGTGGGGTTGATCGATGGGTTGATCGACTACGATCGATTCCTGGTGTGCGCCGACTTCGATTCGTACTGGGACGCCCAGGCGCGGGTCGAGGCGCATTGGCATGATTCCAAGGCGTGGTGGCGTTCGGCGGTGCTGAATACGGCGCGCATGGGCTGGTTCAGCTCGGACCGGACGATCAGGGAGTACGCGACCGAGATCTGGAAAGCCCTCGACTAAACATCGCTGATCCAAAAATGTGGGAGGGGGCTTGCCCCCGATAGCAGCCTGTCAGTTTGCAGATATGTCGACTGGTGCACCGCTATCGGGCGCAAGCTCCCTCCCACATTGGTTCTGCATCGATATACTGGGCGCCGGTTTGCCTAGGGAATATCGACCATGCAATGGATTTTCATGCTGATTGGCCTGGTGCTCGGCTGGACGCTCGATGAGTCGTTCAGCGATGCGGGCATCGGTGCGCTGTTGGGGCTGGGCATTGGCCAGGCGATCCGCCTGGCGAAGCTGTCCTCCCAGGTGGACCAACAGGCGCGTCAGTTGGAAACCACGCAGAAGTCGCTGATAGCGCTGGGTGAGCGCCTGCGGCAACTGGAAGTGCCTGCGCCTGCAACCAGCAGCGTGTTTGTCGAGCCCGCCGTTGCAGAACCCACCCCCGTCGCCCAAACGCCTGAGCTGGTCTGGGAGCTGCCTGCCGAGCTGACACCTGTGACCATGGTCGCCGAAGCGAGCCAGCCGCTGCCGGATGATGTGTGGGCACCGGCTGCGTCGTCGTCCCCTAAAGAACCTGCCATCCCGCGTGGCCCCAACCTTATCGAGCGTGCCCTCAACGGTGCACGCAATTGGCTGTTTGGCGGCAACACGGTGCTGCGCGTCGGGGTGGTGCTGCTCTTTCTCGGCCTGGCGTTCCTGCTGCGCTACGCCACCGAAGGCATGGTGGTGCCGATCGAGCTGCGTTATGCCGGTGTGGCTGCGGCTGCGGTGGGCCTGCTGGGCCTGGGCTGGTGGCTGCGGCTGCGCAGCAGCAACTACGGGTTGATGCTGCAGGGCGCGGGCATTGCGGTGTTGTACCTCACGGTGTTTGCGGCGATGCGTGTGCATCTGCTGATCGATCCCGGCGCGGCAATGGGGTTGCTGGTCGCCGTCACGGTATTTTCAGCGATCCTGGCGATCACCCAGGATGCCCTCGGCCTCGCCTGTGCGGCGGCTTTGGGCGGTTTTGCGGCACCGATCCTGGTATCGACCGGCGCCGGAAGCCATGTGGCGTTGTTCAGTTACTTTGCGTTGCTCAATGCCGGCATTCTCGCGATTGCCTGGTTCAAGGCCTGGCGCCTGCTGAATGTGATCGGCTTTGTGGGCACCTTCGGGATCGGTTTCGCCTGGGGTATGCGTTCCTACACGCCGGAGCTGTTGTGGAGCACCGAGCCGTTCCTGCTCCTGTTTTTCGCGATGTACCTGGCAATCGGCCTGTTGTATGCCTGGCGCAAGTTGCTGGAGATGGGCGAGGGCGACAGCCTGGGTACGCAATTGCGCAAGGGCGACTATGTCGACGGCACCTTGTTGTTCGGCCCGCCGCTGGTGGGCTTTGGCTTGCAGTTCGCGCTGGTGCAACACCTTGAGTTCGCCGCTGCGTTCAGTGCGCTGGGCCTGGGCATTATTTACATGGTCTTGGCCCGTGTATTCAGTGGTGGGCGCGCCGGGCTCCTGACGGAAACCTGTCTGGCCCTGGGGGTGATCTTCGCCAGCCTGGCCATTCCCTTGGGCCTCGATGCACGCTGGACCGCTGCGGCGTGGGCTGTCGAAGGCGCCGGGATCTTCTGGCTCGGCCTACGCCAGCATCGCCCCGTGGCGCGGGCGTTCGCCTTGCTGTTGCAACTGGGTTCGTTGCTCGCCTTCCTCAGCGAACTGCGCGATGGCCAGGACACCTTGCTGCTGGGCCCTCCATTAGGGGCGTTGTTGCTGGGCGCCGCACTGTTGTTCAGTTTTTACCAACTACACAAAGCCGCGCCGGAGGAGAGCCGGCGTTGGGAGCGTCTCGGCGCTCCAGGGCTCGCCATACTCGGCCTGGGTTGCGCCTACCTGCTGGCGCCGCTGTTGTTTTCAACCCAAGGCAGCATCGTCAGTTGGGCAGTTGCGGGCCTTGCGACCCTATGGGTGGGCCAGCGTATCGGCTCGCCGGTGGTAGTGCGCTGTGGCATTGCTGTGCAAGTCCTTTCGGGCGCGCTGTTTGCCCTCGACCCCGTGAGCAATGCCTGGACGCCGATGATCATTGCCTTGGCGGCAATGCCCGGCGCCTGGCGCTTGCCCCGTGGCCGTTTGTCCTCAGCTCTGCTGGCCTGGGGTGTGGCGTGGTGGGCGCTGGCGGTGATCATTGAAGTGTGGCGCTTGGCGCCTGTACCTTTGCACGCTGCACTGTTGCTGCTGGCGGCTGCGCTGAGCGGGGTGATCTGGACGTTACTGGCGCTGCGTTTGCGCTGGGTGGCGTTGGGTCTCGCCAGCACGTTGCTGATGCCTGCGGCGGGCCTGGTGTTGTGGGACGCATGGACCGAGTATTACCACCCAGCCGCGCAGTTCGGCTGGCTGGCCTGGCTGGCGGTGTTCGGGGTGCATTTCATCTCGCTGCGACGTTTGGCGGCACTGGTGCCTGGAAAGGTCTTAAGCGCGGCTCATGTACTGGGCTGCTGGATGCTGATCGGCGTACTGGCACTGGAACTGCGCTACGGCTTGCTGATGCTCTCGAGCGAATACAACGCCTGGCGCTGGCTGGGCTGGGCGATCCTGCCAAGCCTGTACCTGGTGCTGGCCGCCGCGCCGCGCAGCTGGCCGTGGCCTGTTTCCGCGTACCCAAGGGAATACCGCGTGCTCGCCGCATTGCCGCTGGCGGTGCTGATGCTCGGTTGGTTCTGGCTGGCGAACATCTTCAGTGACGGCACTGCCAAGCCGCTGCCCTATCTGCCCATGCTCAATCCGCTGGACCTGGGCCTGCTGTTCGCGTTGCTGGGCATTTACCTGTGGTCGCGCAGCGCCGCGCCGCAGCGGGGGCCGCGTGTCGAGTCGATCGCCCAATGTGTCGCGGGGCTTTCGCTGTTCGCCTTCTTTACCGCGCTGGTGATGCGCACGGCCCACCATTGGGGCGACGTGCCGTTTCAATGGGATGCGTTGCTGGAGTCGATGCTGGTACAGGCCGGCCTGTCGATTGTCTGGACCCTGATCGCCCTCGGCCTGATGATCGGCGGCCACCTGCGCCATCGTCGTGAAGTGTGGCTGATCGGCGCGGCGCTGATTGCGGTGGTGGTGGCCAAGCTGTTCTTCGTCGAATTGAGTAACCGTGGCGGCCTGGCGCGGATCGTGTCGTTTATCGGCGTGGGCGGGTTGTTGCTGGTGGTGGGCTATTTTGCACCGCTGCCGCCCAAACGTATTGAAACTGAGGGAGCGTCTTCTTGATAGGCAAGCTGAGTCTGAGTGGGTTAACGATATGGATGCTGTGCTCGGTGGCGTTTGCTCAAGAGCGGCCGGCTGATTTCGCCACCCAGGTGCCGCTCGCCGTGAGCGGCACTGGCCCCTGGTATCGCCTGGACCTGCCGTTGGCGGTTCAACTGAATGCACGCCAGGCCGATCTCAGCGATGTGCGAGTGTTCAACGCCGCCGGTGAACCCCAGGCCTATGCGCTGTCTCGCCAGTCCGCGCAACGCTCCGAGAGTCGCAACGTCACTGACGTGAAGTGGTTCCCGCTGTACGCCGCCGACACTCAAACAGCGTTGCCCGACGTGGTGATGAAGGCCTCTACCACAGGCACCTTGGTGGAAATCACCCCGCCCACTGCACCCAAACCCGGCAAGCAAGTACTGCGCGGCTGGGTGTTGGACGCCAGCGCGATCAAGGCGCCCTTGCAGCAATTGACCCTGGACTGGAGCCGCGAGCAAGAGGGCTTCCAGCGTTTCAGCATCGAGGCCAGTGATGACTTGCAGCACTGGGACGCCTGGGGCGATGGGCAGGTGGCGCGCTTGTCGTTTGCCGACGAACGGGTCGAGCAACATGACGTGAACTTGCCCGGGCAATCGGCGCGCTACCTGCGTCTGGTCTGGCAGGGCCAGGCGGCGCCGTTGCTGACCTCGGCCAAACTGGTGAGCGCTACCCGCAGCAGCGTGCCGCTGCCGTTGGTGTGGTCGCAGCCGTTCACGGGTACGCGGCTTGGCGCCGGGGAATACAGTTGGCAGTTGCCGGCGGGGGTGAGCATCGAACGCTTGCGCGTCGAGTTGAAGCAACCCAACACGCTGGCGCCCGTGACGTTATCCGGTCGAAGGGACAGCAAGCAGGCCTGGCAGCCGTTGAGCAATGGTCTGTTGTATCGCCTGACCCAGAATGGCCAGGACGTGGTGCAGGATGAACTGCAATTGCCGGGGCAAACGGTGGCCGAGCTCAAATTGCAGGTAGATGAGCGCGGTGGTGGCCTGGGCGTCGAGGCGCCGGCGCTGCGCTTTGCAGTGCGTGCCACGCAGTTGGTGTTCCTGGCGCGGGGTGAGCCACCGTTTACGCTGGCGCTGGGCAATGCGTCCGCCAAGGCCGCGAGCTTGCCGCTGTCGACCTTGATCCCGGACTACAAACCCGAGCGCTTCAAGACGCTGGGGCAGGCCAAGGTCGCCGGGGAAGTCGCGGTCACACCGGTTGCGATGGTAGCCGCTGCCGATCCCGGGACGAACTGGAAAAAGCTCGGGCTCTGGGCCGTACTGCTGCTCGGCGTGGCGGCACTGGGCGCCATGGCCTACAGTTTGCTGCGCAAGCCGCCGGCGGCACGTTAAATAAAGTCCATGAACTCTATTGGGTTTAAATCCTCTGATAGGAGGAAATACGCCCCGACTCGCGTTAAACTGCGCGGGTTTTCAAGCCCCCCATTCTCCGGAGCCTTACATGTCCCGCGTTACCTTGAGTCGCTATTTGATCGAGCAGACCCGCAGCAACAACACGCCTGCCGATCTGCGCTTCCTTATCGAAGTGGTGGCGCGTGCTTGCAAGGAAATCAGCCACGCCGTGTCCAAAGGCGCACTGGGTGGTGTCCTGGGCAGCATGGGCACTGAAAACGTGCAGGGCGAAGTGCAGAAGAAGCTCGACGTCCTGTCCAACGAAATCCTGCTCGAAGCCAACGAATGGGGCGGTCACCTGGCCGGCATGGCGTCCGAAGAAATGGACAATGCCTACCAGATCCCCGGCAAATACCCGAAAGGCGCGTACCTGCTGGTATTCGACCCACTGGACGGTTCGTCCAACATCGATATCAACGCACCGGTCGGCACCATCTTCTCGGTACTGCGTTGCCCGAATGAATACCTGAGCCAGAACGAAGCGCTGAACGAAAAAGCCTTCCTGCAGCCAGGCACCGAGCAGGTCGCTGCCGGCTACGCGATCTACGGCCCGCAGACCATGCTGGTGCTGACCTTGGGTGATGGCGTCAAGGGCTTCACCCTGGACCGTGAAATGGGTAGCTTCGTACTGACCCACGAAGACATCTCCATTCCTGCGTCGACCCAGGAATTTGCGATCAACATGTCCAACCAGCGCCACTGGGAAGAGCCGGTGAAGCGCTACGTCAACGAGTTGATGGAAGGTGAGGAAGGCCCGTTGAAGAAAAACTTCAACATGCGCTGGGTGGCCGCGATGGTCGCCGACGTGCACCGTATCCTGACCCGTGGTGGCCTGTTCATGTACCCACGCGACAGCCGCGAGCCGTCCAAACCGGGCAAACTGCGCCTGATGTACGAAGCCAACCCGATGTCGTTCCTGGTTGAACAGGCGGGCGGCGCGTCCACCGACGGCCATCAGCGCATCCTCGACATTCAGCCGGAAGGCCTGCACCAGCGTGTGGCGGTGTTCCTGGGGTCGAAGGAAGAAGTCGAGCGTGTGACGGCTTACCATAAGAAGTAAGCTGCGGCGACAAGTGACTGGTGTTGTTGTGAGCCGGTTCACCGTTGAAGAAGCCCCGAAACGTTTCAGCGTTTTCGGGGCTTTTTTGTTTTCGCTCATCGGGAACCAGACACCTCTTTTCCCTTCTAAGCTTCTGGCAGATACCCACGCTGCTTCGTCCCTCCAGGAGTGTTTCCATGTCGTTACGCCGTCTCGCTTTGCTGGCTTTTTGCGTGCTGTTGGCCGCTTGCAGCAAGGTCAACCAAGAAAACTATCAAAAATTGTCGGCTGGCATGGCCAAGGCTGAGGTGGAGTCGTTGCTGGGCAAGCCGACCGATTGTTCCGGCGCACTGGGCATGTCCAGTTGCACCTGGGGCGATAAAAACAGCTTTATCAGCGTTCAATATGCCGGTGACAAGGTTCTGATGTTTTCCGGGCAAGGCCTGAAGTAAACCGGGGCGCAAGCCTGCGGGAGAAGAAGAATGATGCGTTTTGTTTTGTTCCTTTGTGCCAGCCTGTTTTTGGCGGGCTGTGCCAGCCATTCTGGCGATGATCTGCAACCCAAGACAGCGAGCAACGTCAACCTCAAGCGTTACCAGGGCACCTGGTATGAGTTGGCCCGATTGCCGATGTACTTCCAGCGCAACTGTGCGCAGTCCGAAGCCCGCTACACCCTGTTGCCGGACGGCGACATGTCGGTGTTCAACCGCTGCCTGACGACTGAATGGAAGTGGGAGGAAGCCAAGGGTACCGCCACCCCGCAAGTGCCGGGCAAGACCGACAAGCTCTGGGTGGAATTCAACAACTGGTTCACCTCGCTGCTGCCGGGCGTCGCCAAGGGCGATTACTGGGTGCTGTATGTCAGCGATGACTACAAGACCGCCATTGTCGGCAGCCCGAGCCGGCGCTACATGTGGATCCTGTCGCGCACGCCAACGGTCAATGCGGACACCCGCGAAGACCTGCTGAGCAGGGCGCGACAGCAGGGGTATGACACCACGCGGTTGATCTGGCGTACGTCGGACAAGCAGATGGCGAAGACTTCGCAATAATCTGAGAACTCCTCAATCCAATGTGGGAGGGGGCTTGCCCCCGATAGCGGTGTGTCAGTATCTGATTTGCTGGCTGACACTCTGCAATCGGGGGCAAGCCCCCTCCCACACGTTTTAACCGAGTAAGTCCCTTAGAACCTGCGTGAATGCCAGGCTGCTGTCTTCCTCGCCGGCATGTCGCCCATCACGCACCACCCACTGGCCGTTGACCAGCACATCCCGCACCTGCCGATCACCGCCGGCAAACAACCAGCGATTCAGAATCCCGTCCTCGGTCGCCGTGGCCAGGTACGGATCATTACCATCCAGCACAATCCAATCCGCACGCTTGCCCACTTCCAATCGGCCAATTGGCTGCCCCAGCGCCTGGGCACCACCGTCCAGCGCGGCATCGAACAGCGTGCGCCCAACCATCGGCTGGTCACTGCGATACAAGCGGTTACGCCGTTGATCACGCAGGCGCTGGCCGTATTCCAGCCAGCGCAATTCTTCCACCACGCTCAGTGACACATGGCTGTCGGAGCCGATGCCCAGGCGTCCGCCCTGGGCGAGAAAGTCCACCGCCGGGAAAATCCCATCACCCAGGTTGGCCTCGGTGGTCAGGCACAAACCGGCAATCGCCCGGCTCTTGGCCATGCGCGTCACCTCATCGGCGTCGGCATGGGTGGCGTGCACCAGGCACCAGCGTTCATCGACGTCGACATTGTCATACAGCCATTGCAGTGGGCGTTTGCCGCTCCAGGTCAGGCAGTCGTCGACTTCCTTCTGCTGCTCGGCAATGTGGATATGCACCGGGCACGCCTTGTCGCTGGCAGCCAGCACTTCGTTGATTTGTTGCGGTGTAACGGCGCGTAGCGAGTGAAAACACAGGCCCAGTTGCTGTGCGGGTTGCGCGGCCAGAATTGGCTGCAGACGCGCTTGCAGCTCCAGATAATTTTCAGTGCTGTTGATAAAGCGCCGCTGGCCTTCATTGGGCGCCTGGCCGCCAAACCCAGAGTGGGTGTAGAGCACCGGCAACAACGTCAGGCCAATCCCGCTGCTGGCCGCCGCCTGGCTGATCTGCCGCGACAATTGTGTGCGATCGGCATAGGGCTGGCCGCTGACGTCATGGTGCACGTAGTGAAACTCGGCCACCGAGGTATAGCCGGCCTTGAGCATCTCGATATACAGCTGGCGCGCGATGACCTGGAGTTGGTCCGGGTTGATCTTGCCGACCATGCGGTACATCAGGTCGCGCCAGGTCCAGAAACTGTCATTCGGGTTGCCGGCCACCTCGGCCAAGCCGGCCATGGCACGCTGGAATGCGTGAGAATGCAAGTTCGGCATACCCGCCAAGACCGGCCCTCTCAGCCGTTCGGCACCCTCTGCGCTGGCATTGGCCTCAACGTTGGTTAGCAGGCCATCGGCGCTGACTTCAAGACGTACATCATTGGCCCATCCATCAGGCAGCAGCGCGCGTTCGGCGAAGAAAGCGGACATGATCAAGGCACCCCGGTCGTGTGTTTATTTGTATATACATATACAGACGTTTGCCTGCTCGGTAAACTCCGGCAATCTATGCATCTTTTTCCCCTGCAAGGATTCCCCGTGCCGACTCCGCCCGCCAACTCTTCGCTGGCTGCCCACATGGACGAAAGTCCGGCGCCCTTGTATGCCCGCGTCAAACAGATGATCAGCCAGCAGATCCTCAACGGCAACTGGCCGCCCCATTACCGCGTGCCATCGGAGAGCGAGTTGGTCAGCCAGCTGGGTTTCAGCCGCATGACCATCAACCGCGCCCTGCGCGAACTCACCGCCGAAGGGTTGCTGGTGCGCATGCAAGGCGTCGGCACGTTTGTCGCCGAACCCAAGAGCCAGTCGGCGCTGTTCGAGGTGCACAACATCGCCGATGAGATCGCCTCCCGCGGTCACCGGCATACCTGCCAGGTCATCACCCTGGGTGAAGAGGCCGCCGGTTCCGAGCGCGCTGTCGCCCTGGAAATGCGCGAAGGCGGGCGGGTGTTCCACTCGCTGATCGTGCACTTCGAAAACGATATTCCCGTGCAAATCGAAGACCGTTTCGTCAATGCCCTAGTCGCGCCGGAATACCTGCAACAGGATTTCACCCAGCAGACGCCTTACGCCTACCTGAACCAAGTGGCACCGCTGACCGAAGGCGAGCATGTGGTCGAAGCCATCCTCGCCGATGCGGCCGAATGCAAACTGCTGCAGATCGAACCCAGTGAGCCGTGCCTGTTGATCCGACGACGCACCTGGTCGGGGCGCCAGCCGGTGACTGCTGCGCGTTTGATCCACCCCGGTTCCCGTCACAGCCTGGAAGGACGCTTCAGCAAATGAGTAGCGTAAAAGTCTGGCGCGCCGCTGAGTACGTACGCATGCCGTGGAAAAACGGCGGTGGCAGCACCGAAGAAATCACCCGCGACGCCGGCGCAGGCCTGGATGGCTTTGGCTGGCGCCTGTCGATTGCGGATATCGCCGAATCGGGTGGCTTTTCCACCTTTGCCGGTTACCAGCGTGTCATCACCGTGATCCAGGGCGCCGGCATGGTGCTGACGGTGGATGGCGAAGAGCAGCGCGGGTTGTTACCGCTGCAACCCTTTGCGTTCAAGGGTGACAGCCAGGTGGCATGCCGGTTGATCACCGGGCCGATCCGCGACTTCAACCTGATCTACTCGCCACAGCGTTACCACGCGAGGCTGCAATGGGGTGACGGTGTGCAGCGGTTCTTCAGTACTGCGCAGACCGTGCTGGTGTTCAGCGTTGCTGATGAAGTGAAGGTGCTGGACCACAAGCTTGGCCATCACGACTGCCTGCAAATCGACGGTAACACCGGCCTGCTGGACCTTACCGTCAGCGGCCGCAGTTGCATTATCGAACTGACCCGACGCAATTAAAAAAAGTGGGAGGGGGCTTGCCTCCGATGGCAGTGTGTCAGCCAGCTATCTGGTACTGATACACCGCCATCTGGGGCAAGCCCCCTCCCACATTTGTTTCCCGCTGTTCTTGATAGCTGTTTCCTGGGCGCGCACCACTTTGTTACCGAATGCCCCAGCGTGGCGCAAAACCATGCTTTCGCGATAACCCCGCCGAACCACTAACGCCTCCCGTAAGAAATTTCATCACGCCTCGACACCTTGATTTTCAAGGCTCACACGCGCATTCCAAAAAAACCAAACGCCTCGCCGAAAAAGTTGGCCGCTTGATTGCATATGCTTGTATGTACAAGTAAAGATGTGTGCGTAAGACTCTCCTTCGCACCATCCATGTTCGCGCATCATGCCGAGGAGTCCAGTCGTGACCGATTTTTCTAAAGCCAGGCCTACAAAATACCGTGACGTCGAAATCCGTGCCGCCCACGGTAACAAGCTCACCGCCAAAAGCTGGCTGACTGAAGCGCCGCTGCGCATGCTGATGAACAACCTCGACCCACAAGTGGCCGAGAACCCGAAAGAACTGGTGGTGTACGGCGGTATTGGCCGCGCAGCACGCAACTGGGAGTGCTACGACCAGATCGTCGAGAGCCTCACCCACCTGAATGACGACGAAACCCTGTTGGTGCAATCCGGCAAGCCGGTCGGCGTGTTCAAGACCCACAGCAACGCACCGCGTGTACTGATCGCCAACTCCAATCTGGTGCCGCACTGGGCCAGTTGGGAGCACTTCAACGAACTGGATGCCAAGGGCCTGGCCATGTACGGCCAGATGACCGCCGGCAGCTGGATCTACATCGGCAGCCAGGGCATCGTCCAGGGCACCTACGAAACCTTCGTCGAAGCCGGTCGCCAGCATTACAACAGTGACCTCAAAGGCCGTTGGGTACTGACTGCCGGCCTCGGCGGCATGGGCGGCGCCCAGCCGCTGGCGGCCACTCTGGCTGGCGCCTGCTCGCTGAACATCGAGTGCCAGCAGGTCAGCATCGATTTCCGCCTGAACAGCCGTTATGTCGACGAACAGGCCACCGACCTCGACGACGCCCTGGCACGCATCGCCAAATACACCAAGGAAGGCAAGGCTATCTCCATCGCCCTGCTGGGCAACGCCGCCGAAATCCTGCCGGAACTGGTCAAGCGTGGCGTGCGCCCGGACATGGTCACCGACCAGACCAGCGCCCACGACCCTCTCAACGGTTACCTGCCCGCTGGCTGGACCTGGGACGAATACCGCGCCCGCGCCAAGACCGAGCCCGCCGCCGTGATCAAGGCCGCCAAGCAGTCGATGGCCGTGCACGTCAAAGCCATGCTGGAATTCCAGAAGCAAGGCATCCCGACTTTCGACTACGGCAACAACATCCGCCAGATGGCCCAGGAAGAGGGCGTGGAAAACGCCTTCGATTTCCCGGGTTTCGTCCCGGCCTATATCCGCCCGCTGTTCTGCCGTGGCATCGGCCCGTTCCGCTGGGCGGCGCTGTCCGGTGACCCGCAGGACATCTACAAGACCGACGCCAAAGTCAAAGAGCTGATCCCGGACGACGCGCACTTGCACAACTGGCTGGACATGGCCCGCGAACGCATCAGCTTCCAGGGCCTGCCGGCACGTATCTGCTGGGTTGGCCTGGGCCAGCGCGCCAAGCTCGGCCTGGCGTTCAACGAAATGGTGCGCAGCGGCGAGTTGTCGGCACCGGTGGTGATCGGCCGTGACCACCTCGATTCCGGCTCGGTCGCAAGCCCGAACCGCGAAACCGAAGCCATGCAGGACGGCTCCGACGCCGTATCCGACTGGCCGCTGCTCAACGCTCTGCTCAACACCGCGAGCGGCGCGACCTGGGTGTCGCTGCACCACGGTGGTGGTGTGGGCATGGGCTTCTCCCAGCACTCCGGCATGGTCATCGTCTGCGACGGTACCGATGAAGCGGCTGAGCGGATCGCCCGTGTGCTGCACAACGACCCAGCCACCGGGGTGATGCGCCACGCAGACGCCGGTTACCAGATCGCGATCGATTGCGCCAAGGAGCAGGGCTTGAACCTGCCGATGATCAAGTAAGCCAGCACCACCCTGAAACAATCCATCAGAGGTTGAACCGACATGGCTGCAAATGACACCACCCCGTTGATCGAAAGGCGTTCGATCGACTACATCCCGGAAGCGGAAAGACACGGTCGTCTGTTCAGCCAGTTCACCCTGTGGATGGGCGCCAACCTGCAGATCACCGCGATTGTCACCGGGGCCCTGGCCGTGGTGCTGGGCGGTGATGTGTTCTGGTCGTTGATCGGTCTGTTGATCGGCCAACTGATCGGCGGTGGGGTCATGGCGTTGCATGCGGCGCAAGGGCCCAAGCTGGGCCTGCCACAGATGATCTCCAGCCGGGTGCAGTTCGGTGTGTATGGCGCGGCGATTCCGATCGTACTGGTGTGCCTGATGTACCTGGGTTTCACCGCCACTGGCACCGTGCTTTCGGGGCAGGCGCTGGGCCAGTTGTTCGGGGTCAGCGACAGCGTGGGCATCCTGATTTTCGCCAGCGTGATCGTGTTGGTCACGGTGCTCGGCTACCGGGTGATCCATTTCATTGGCCGCGTCGCCAGCGTCATTGGCGTGGTCGCCTTTGTCTACCTGTTCAGCCGGCTGGTGAGCCAGACCGATGTGGGCGCACTCCTGCAAATCCGCCACTTCAGCTGGAGCAGTTTCCTGCTGGCGGTATCGCTCGCGGCCTCCTGGCAGATTGCCTTCGGCCCGTACGTGGCGGACTACTCGCGTTACCTGCCAAGCAAGACGTCATCGGTGAAAACCTTTTTCGCCGCCGGCGCCGGTTCGGTGGTGGGCGCGCAGGTGGCCATGGTGCTGGGCGTGTTTGCCGCGGCCATGTCCAACGGTCAGTTCGCCGGGCATGAAGTGGCGTACATCGTGGGCTTGAGTGGCACGGGTGCTACCGCTGCGTTGCTGTACTTCAGTATCGCGTTCGGCAAGGTCACCATCTCGACGCTGAACTCCTACGGCAGCTTGATGTGCATCGCGACCATCATCAGCGGCTTTCGTGGTCGCCTGGAGGTCACGCGTCTGCAGCGCCTGGTGTTCGTGCTGGCGATTGTCGGCACGGCGACCCTGATCGCATTGCTCGGCCAGCACTCGTTCCTGGGGGCGTTCAAGTCCTTCATCCTGTTCCTGCTGGCGTTCTTCACGCCCTGGAGCGCGATCAACCTGGTGGACTACTACTGCATCACCCGCGAGCGCTATGACGTACCGGCGCTGGCCGACCCGAACGGTCGCTATGGCCGCTGGAACCTGCTGGGAATCAGCGTCTACGTGTTCGGCGTGCTGGTGCAGTTGCCGTTCATCTCCACCAAGTTCTACACAGGTCCCTTGGTGGCCGCGCTGGGTGATGTGGATATCTCCTGGATCATCGGCCTGGTACTGCCCGCAGCGCTGTATTACGTGTGTGCGAAAAAATGGCACGGCACCGTGCCCGATCAACTGATCCTGCCAACAGAGCAGGGCGCTATACCCACAACAAACGGGCTGGCTGCACAGGCCTGATGGGACGTGGACAGGGCAGGATGCCTACTGACTGCCGTAATCCATTTCAAGATTGGGAGCGTCACAACAATGAAAATGCATAAGACCCTGATGGCTACCTTGCTCTCTGCGGGCTTGCTGGCCAGCGCTGGCGCCCAGGCAGCCGGTTGGTGCGAATCCGGCAAACCGGTGAAATTCGCCGGGCTGAACTGGGAGAGCGGCATGTTGCTCACCGACATCCTGCAAACCGTGCTGGAAAAAGGCTACGACTGCAAAACCGACAGCCTGCCGGGCAACTCCATCACCATGGAAAACGCCCTGAGCAGCAATGACATCCAGGTGTTTGCCGAAGAGTGGGTCGGCCGCAGCGAGGTCTGGAACAAGGCCGAGAAGGCCGGCAAAGTCGTCGGCGTCGGTGCCCCTGTAGTGGGCGCTATCGAAGGCTGGTACGTGCCGCGCTATGTGATCGAAGGCGACGCCAAGCGCAAGCTGGAACCCAAGGCCCCGGACCTGAAAAACATCGCCGACCTCGCCAAGTACGCCTCGGTGTTCAAGGACCAGGAAGAGCCCTCCAAGGGTCGTTTCTACAACTGCCCGGCCGGCTGGACCTGCGAGCTGGACAACAGCGAGATGCTGAAAAGCTATGGGCTGGAAAGCACCTACACCAACTTCCGCCCAGGCACCGGCCCGGCGCTGGATGCGGCGGTGCTGTCGAGCTATAAGCGTGGCGAGCCGATCCTGTTCTACTACTGGTCGCCCACGCCGCTGATGGGCCAGGTCGACCTGGTCAAGCTGGAAGAAAAACCCGGCGTGGATAAAAGCGTGAGCATCAAGGTCGGCTTGTCCAAGACCTTCCACGAGCAAGCCCCTGAATTGGTGGCCGTGCTGGAAAAGGTCAACCTGCCCATCGACCTGCTGAACCAGAACCTGGGCCGCATGGCCAAGGAGCGAATTGAGTCGCCAAAACTGGCGAAAATTTTCCTCAAGGAACATCCTGAAGTCTGGCACGCCTGGGTGAGCGACGACGCAGCCAAGAAAATCGACGCGGCCTTGTAGGTCAAGCGTGCCCGGCTACCCTGAAGGGCCGGCCGGGCGCCTGGCCACAACCCACTGGATCGAGAGCACGATATGTTTCCTGAGAGTTTTACGTTTTCCATCGCCGACTGGGTCAACGGTTGGGTGGACTCACTGGTCACCAACTACGGCGATGTGTTCCGGCACATCTCCGACACCCTGCTGTGGGCCATCGTCAACCTGGAAGGCTTGCTGCGCGCAGCGCCCTGGTGGCTGATGCTGGCCATCGTCGGCGCCGTCGCCTGGCACGCGACCCGCAAGGTGGTGACCACGGCGGTGATCGTCGGCCTGCTGTTCCTGGTGGGCGCGGTTGGCCTGTGGGACAAGCTGATGCAGACCCTGGCCCTGATGATGGTCGCTACGGTGATCTCGGTGCTGATCGGCATTCCGCTGGGCATCCTGTCGGCGCGCAGCAATCGCCTGCGTTCGGTATTGATGCCGCTGCTCGACATCATGCAGACCATGCCGAGCTTCGTGTACCTGATCCCGGTGCTGATGCTGTTCGGCCTGGGCAAGGTCCCGGCGATTTTCGCCACGGTGATTTACGCCGCGCCACCGCTGATTCGCCTCACCGACCTGGGCATTCGCCAGGTCGACGGTGAAGTCATGGAAGCCATCAACGCCTTCGGTGCCAACCGCTGGCAGCAACTGTTCGGTGTGCAACTGCCGCTGGCATTGCCGAGCATCATGGCCGGTATCAACCAGACCACCATGATGGCGCTGTCGATGGTGGTGATCGCCTCGATGATCGGCGCCCGTGGCTTGGGTGAAGACGTGCTCGTCGGCATCCAGACCCTCAACGTCGGGCGTGGCCTTGAGGCCGGCCTGGCGATCGTGATTCTCGCAGTGGTCATCGACCGCATTACCCAGGCCTATGGTCGTCCACGGCATGAGGCGAGCAAATGACTATTGTCAGCAAAATCGAAGTCAAAAACGTCTTCAAGATCTTCGGCGCGCGTTCCAAGGATGCGCTGTCGTTGATCGGCCAGGGCAAGACCAAGGACCAGGTGCTGGCCGAGACCGGCTGCGTGGTCGGTGTGAACGACCTGTCCCTGAGCATCGGCACCGGTGAGATCTTTGTGATCATGGGGCTGTCGGGTTCCGGCAAGTCCACACTGGTGCGTCACTTCAACCGCCTGATCGACCCCACCAGCGGCGCGATCCTGGTGGACGGCGAAGACATCCTGCAACTGGACATGGAAGCCCTGCGCCAATTCCGTCGGCACAAGATCAGCATGGTGTTCCAGAGCTTCGGCCTGCTGCCCCACAAGAGCGTGCTCGACAACGTCGCCTATGGCCTGAAGGTGCGTGGCGAAACCAAGCAGGTCTGCGCCGAGCGCGCCTTGCAGTGGATCGAAACCGTGGGCCTCAAGGGCTACGAAAACAAATACCCGCACCAGCTCTCCGGCGGCATGCGCCAGCGTGTCGGCCTGGCCCGCGCCTTGGCGGCAGACACCGACATCATCCTGATGGACGAAGCCTTCAGCGCACTCGACCCGCTGATCCGCGCCGAGATGCAGGACCAGTTGCTGGAACTGCAAAAGACCCTGCACAAGACCATCGTGTTCATCACCCACGACCTCGACGAGGCCGTGCGTATTGGCAACCGCATTGCGATCCTCAAGGACGGCAAGCTGATCCAGGTCGGCACGCCTCGGGAGATCCTGCATTCGCCGGCGGATGAGTATGTGGATCGGTTTGTCCAGCGGCGGGCGGCGGTGGTCTGATCTGGATGTGTTGGTGAGGCTGATGGCCTCATCGGGGGCAAGCCCCCTCCCACAGGGGAATGCATTCCAAATGTGGGAGGGGGCTTGCCCCCGATAAGGCCGGTAAGGCTGCACAAGAATTGAAGAGAGTATGAACATGCCCCAGGCAACAAAAATCACCATCGCCGACACCCCGCTGCGCTGGCAGGACGTGGTCGCCGTCGCCCGCCACGGCGCCGTGCTCGAACTCTCGGGCCAGGCCTGGGCGCGCATCGACAATGCCCAGGCCATTGTGCAGCGCATCGTCACCAGCGGTGAGCGCGCCTATGGGGTGAACACCGGCCTGGGCGCGCTGTGCAATGTGTCGCTCAAGGGCGAGCAACTCAGCCAACTGTCGCGCAACACCTTGCTCAGCCACGCCTGTGGCGTCGGCCCGGTGCTGAGCGACGAGCAGACCCGCGCGATCATCTGCGCCGCCATCATCAACTACAGCCACGGCAAATCCGGCCTGCATCCGCAGGTGGTGCATTCGCTGCTGGCGCTGCTCAACCACGGCATCACGCCGCAAGTGCCATCCCAGGGCTCGGTGGGTTACCTGACCCATATGGCCCATGTTGGTGTGGCTTTGCTGGGCGTGGGTAACGTGAGTTACCAAGGTCGGGTCGTTCCGGCTCAAGAGGCATTGAGCGCGGAAGGTCTGCAGCCGGTGGTGCTCGGCGCCAAGGACGGCCTGTGCCTGGTCAACGGCACGCCGTGCATGACCGGTCTGAGCTGCCTGGCCCTGGCTGACGCCCATCACTTGCTGCAATGGGCTGACGTGATCGGCGCCATGAGTTTCGAAGCCCAGCGTGGGCAGATCGATGCCTTCGATGAAGAAATCATCGCGCTCAAGCCGCACCCGGGCATGCAGCACGTGGGGACCCATCTGCGCGCCTTGCTCGATGGCAGTGAAGTGATCGCCAGCAGCAAAGGTATCCGTACCCAGGACGCCCTGAGCATTCGTTCGATCCCGCAGATCCACGGCGCGGCCCGCGACCAGGTGGAGCACGCCACCCGTCAGATCGAGACCGAACTCAACAGCGCCACCGATAACCCGCTGGTGCTCGGCACGCCGGAACACTACCGCGTGGTGTCCCAGGCCAACCCGCACGGCCAGTCCGTGGCGCTGGCGGCGGACATGCTGGCGATCGCCATGGCCGAAATCGGTTCGGTGGCCGAACGTCGCCTGGACCGCCTGATCAATCCGCACGTCAGCGGCTTGCCGGCGTTCCTGGTCAGCAACCCCGGGGTCAACTCCGGGATGATGATCGTGCAGTACGTCGCCGCCTCCCTGTGCGGGCAAAACCGCCAACTGGCGCAACCGGCGGTGCTCGACAACTTCGTCACCTCGGGCCTGCAGGAAGACCACCTGAGCATGGGCACCAATGCCGCGCTCAAGCTGCACCAGGTGCTGGCCAACGTGACCCAGATTCTCGCCATCGAGTACTTGTTGGCGGCCCAGGCGTTCGAGTTTCTCAAGGAACAACGTTTCGGCGCCGGCACCGACCGTGCCTGGCGGTTGTTGCGTGAAGTCGTCCCGGCCTATGAACAGGACCGCTGGCTGGCGCCGGACATTGCCGCCGCCGCTCAGCTGCTGAAAAACACCGATTTACCGAATGTGCACTTTTAAAAGAACAATTCAGAAGGAGTATGAATGTGACTGCGCTAAACCTGATTCCAGGCCAACTGAGCCTTGCCCAACTGCGAGCCATCTACCAGCAGCCGGTAACCCTCAGTCTGGATGACAGCGCTACGGCGCAGATCGACGCCAGTGTGGCCTGCGTGGAGCAGATTCTCGCCGAGAACCGCACCGCCTACGGCATCAACACCGGTTTCGGCCTGCTGGCCTCGACCCGCATCGCCAGCGAAGACCTGGAAAACCTCCAGCGTTCCCTGGTGCTGTCCCACGCCGCCGGCGTCGGTGAGCCGATCAGCGATGCGCTGGTGCGGCTGGTCATGGTGCTCAAGGTCAACAGTCTGAGCCGTGGTTTCTCCGGCATCCGCCGCCAGGTGATCGACGCGCTGATCGCGCTGATCAACGCCGAGGTATACCCGCATATTCCGCTGAAAGGTTCGGTGGGTGCCTCCGGCGACCTGGCGCCGTTGGCGCACATGTCCCTGGTGCTGCTGGGCGAAGGCAAGGCACGCTACAAAGGCGAGTGGCTGGAAGCGACCGACGCGCTGAAAGTCGCCGGCCTCACGCCGCTGACCCTTGCCGCCAAAGAAGGCCTGGCGCTGCTCAACGGCACGCAGGTGTCGACGGCTTATGCACTGCGTGGCCTGTTCGAAGGTGAAGACCTGTTCGCCGGCGCCCTGGCCTGCGGCGGCCTCACCGTGGAAGCGGTGCTGGGTTCGCGTTCGCCGTTCGACGCCCGTATCCACGCGGCTCGCGGCCAGCGCGGCCAGATCGACGCGGCGGCGGCCTACCGCGACCTGCTCGGCGAAAGCAGCCAGGTGTCCCAGTCGCACCAGAACTGCGACAAGGTGCAAGACCCGTACTCGCTGCGCTGCCAGCCACAAGTCATGGGCGCCTGCCTGACCCAGTTCCGCCAGGCCGCTGAAGTGCTGGTGGTCGAGGCCAATGCCGTGTCGGACAACCCGCTGGTGTTTGCCGCTGAAGGCGACGTGATTTCCGGTGGCAACTTCCACGCCGAACCGGTGGCCATGGCGGCCGACAACATGGCGCTGGCCATCGCCGAAATCGGCTCCCTGAGTGAGCGCCGTATCTCGTTGATGATGGACAAGCACATGTCGCAACTGCCGCCGTTCCTGGTGGGCAATGGCGGTGTGAACTCCGGTTTCATGATCGCCCAGGTGACCGCTGCCGCGCTCGCCAGCGAGAACAAGGCGTTGTCTCATCCCCATAGCGTCGATAGCCTGCCGACCTCCGCCAACCAGGAAGACCACGTGTCGATGGCCCCGGCTGCGGGCAAACGCCTGTGGGAAATGGCTGAGAACACCCGTGGCATTCTCGCGGTTGAGTGGCTGGCCGCGTGCCAGGGCCTGGACCTGCGCGAAGGCCTGAAAACTTCACCGAAGCTGGAAAAGGCGCGTGGCATCCTGCGCGCCAAAGTGGGCTTCTATGACAAGGACCGCTTCTTCGCCCCGGACATCAATGCCGCCAGCAAACTGCTCGCCACTCGCTGCCTGAATGAGCTGGTGCCGGCCAAGCTGCTGCCGAGTCTGTAACCGATCCATAGGACGACATGCTTCCTGTGGTGAGCGGGCTTGCCCCGCGTTGGGGCGCGAAGCGGCCCCAAACCCGACGACCGCAGAAGGGCTGCTGCGCAGCCCAACGCGGGGCGAGCCCGCTCACCACAAGAGAAGGCATTCATCACGCAGCCGTTCGGATTTTTCTCAGGATAAAAATAATTAGGGACGAGAAATGCATCAGCAAGAAAAGGCTTTGAAACGCGGGCTCAGCGCCCGACATATTCGCTTCATGGCACTCGGTTCCGCGATCGGCACCGGGTTGTTCTATGGCTCCGCCTCGGCTATCCAGATGGCCGGCCCCGCTGTGCTGCTGGCCTACCTGATCGGCGGCGCCGCCGTGTTCATGGTGATGCGCGCCCTCGGCGAAATGGCCGTGCACAACCCGGTCGCCGGTTCCTTCGGCCAGTACGCCAGCACCTACCTGGGCCCCATGGCCGGGTTTGTCCTCGGTTGGACCTACGCGTTTGAAATGATCATTGTGTGCCTGGCCGACGTCACCGCGTTTGGCATCTACATGGGCTTCTGGTTTCCCGAGGTTGCGCGTTGGGTCTGGGTGCTCGGCATCGTGTTCCTGATCGGCGGCCTGAACCTGTGCAACGTCAAGGTGTTTGGCGAAATGGAGTTCTGGCTGTCGCTGCTCAAGGTCGGCGCCATCGTCGCGATGATCCTCGGCGGTTTCGGCATCCTGCTGTTCGGCATCCATTCCGCCGGTGAGGCCCAGGCCAGTGGCCTCAGCAACCTGTGGGCCCACGGCGGCTTCATGCCCAATGGCATTGGTGGCCTGATCGCCTCGTTCGCGGTGGTGATGTTTGCCTTCGGCGGCATCGAAATCATCGGCATCACCGCTGGCGAAGCCAAGGATCCGCAACGTGTGATCCCCAAGGCGATCAACGCAGTGCCACTGCGCATCCTGTTGTTCTACGTGCTGACCCTGTTCGTGCTGATGGCCATCTATCCGTGGCCGCAGATCGGCAGCCAGGGCAGCCCGTTCGTGCAGATCTTCAGCAACCTGGGCATCGGCTCGGCGGCGACCCTCCTCAATATCGTGGTGATCTCGGCCGCCGTCTCGGCCATCAACAGCGACATCTTCGGCGCCGGCCGCATGATGTACGGCCTGGCCCAGCAAGGGCAGGCGCCCAAAGGCTTTGCGCAGTTGTCAAAACACGGTGTGCCATGGATGACCGTAGTAGTGATGGGCGCAGCCTTGCTCGGTGGCGTGGTGCTCAACTACCTGATCCCGGAAAACGTATTCCTGCTGATCGCCTCGATTGCTACCTTCGCCACCGTTTGGGTGTGGCTGATGATCCTGTTCACCCAGGTCGCCATGCGCCGCTCGATGAACAAGCAGCAAGTCGAGGAGCTGAAATTCCCGGTGCCGTTCTGGCCCTATGCGCCGGCGGCCGCCATCGTGTTCATGCTATTCGTGTTTGGTGTGCTGGGTTACTTCCCGGACACCCAGGCTGCCTTGCTGGTCGGCGCCGTATGGATCGTGCTGTTGGTGCTTGCCTACCTGCTGTGGGTCAAACCCGCTGCCGGTCAAGCGGCCAAGGTCCATTACGACCCGGCTTTGTCTCATCGTTAATCCAGGGAGGCGTTGATGAAAACGCTTTGGCAACACTGCCATATCGCAACCATGGCCCAGGGCAAATACTCGATCATCGAGGATGCCGCCATGGTCACCGCGGGTTCGCTCATCGAGTGGATCGGCCCCCGCAGCCAGGCACCGACGGCGGATTACGCCCAGGTGCATGACCTGCATGGCGCGTGGGTCACCCCCGGGCTGATCGACTGCCACACCCACACGGTGTTCGGCGGTAACCGCAGCGGCGAATTCGAGCAGCGTCTCGAAGGCGTGAGCTACGCCGAGATCGCGGCCAAGGGCGGCGGTATTGCCAGCACGGTGCGCGCCACTCGCGCCGCAACCGAAGATGAGCTGTTTGCCAGTGCTGAAAAACGCCTGCGCAGTCTGCTACGGGACGGTGTCACCAGCGTGGAGATCAAGTCCGGCTACGGCCTGGACCTGGCCAACGAACGCAAGATGCTGCGTGTGGCCCGTCGCCTCGGTGAAGCGCTGCCGGTCAGCGTGCGCGCCACATGCCTGGCGGCCCACGCGTTGCCGCCGGAGTACAAGGACCGCGCCGACGATTACATCGAGCACATCTGCGCCGAGATGCTGCCGGCCCTGGCCGCGGAAGGGCTGGTGGACGCGGTGGATGCGTTCTGTGAATACCTGGCGTTTTCCACCGAGCAGGTGGAGCGGGTCTTCAAGGTCGCCCAGCAACTGGGCTTGCCGGTGAAGCTGCACGCCGAGCAGCTTTCGTCACTGCACGGCTCCAGCCTGGCCGCGCGTTACCAGGCGCTGTCGGCGGATCACTTGGAGTTCATGACCGAAGCAGACGCCATCGCCATGGCCGCCTCCGGCACCGTCGCGGTGTTGCTGCCGGGCGCGTTCTACTTCCTGCGCGAAACCCAGTTGCCGCCGATGGACGCCCTGCGCAAACACGGCGTGAAGATCGCCATCGCCAGCGACCTCAACCCCGGCACCTCGCCGGCGCTGTCGGTGCGCCTGATGCTGAACATGGCCTGCACCCTGTTCCGCATGACCCCGGAAGAAGCCCTGGCCGGTGCCACGCAACATGCGGCTACCGCATTAGGCATGGGCGACACCCACGGCTCCCTGGAAGTGGGCAAGGTCGCGGATTTTGTCGCCTGGCAAATCGATCGCCCCGCCGACCTCGCCTACTGGCTGGGTGGCGAGCTGGATAAACGCGTCGTGCGCCATGGCGTCGACGTCACTGTGTGAGGAGTACTGCTTGTGGATAAGGTTCTGAACTTCAAACAAGGCCGCGTGCCGCTGCTGATCAGCATGCCCCATGCCGGTCTGCGCCTGACGCCTGCGGTCGAAGCCGGGTTGATCCCCGAGGCGCGAAGCCTGCCGGATACCGATTGGCACATTCCTGCGCTGTATGACTTCGCCGAAGAGCTGGGCGCCAGCACCCTGGCTGCCGAATACTCGCGGTTTGTCATCGACCTGAACCGGCCATCCGACGACAAGCCGCTGTACGCCGGCGCGACCACCGGGCTGTACCCGGCAACGCTGTTCGACGGCGTGCCGTTGTTCCGCGAAGGGCTGGAGCCGTCGCCGGAGGAACGCGTCAGCTACCTCCAGAAAATCTGGGGGCCGTACCACCGTGCCCTGCAAGAAGAACTGGCGCGCCTCAAGGCCGAGTTCGGCTATGCCTTGCTGTTCGATGCGCACTCGATCCGCTCGGTGATCCCGCACCTGTTCGACGGCAAGCTGCCGGACTTCAACCTTGGCACTTTCAATGGCGCCGCGTGTGATCCCGAATTGGCCAGCCAATTGGAAGCCATTTGCGCCGCGCACCCGCAGTACTCCCATGTACTGAACGGGCGCTTCAAGGGCGGCCACATCACCCGGCATTACGGCGATCCGGCTCAGGATGTCCACGCGGTGCAGTTGGAGTTGTGCCAGAGCACTTATATGGAAGAGGTTGAACCGTTTCGGTATCGCCCTGACTTGGCCGAACCGACGCGGGTGGTGTTGAAGCAATTGCTGGAGGGGGTATTGGCCTGGGGGCAAGCGCGCTATCGGTGAATTGGGGTGCTGCTGGAATAGCTATCGGGGGGCAAGCCCCCTCCCACCTTTTGATTGGTGAACCCAGTCAAATGTGGGAGGGGGCTTGCCCCCGATGGCAGTCTCACCGTCGCCCCAGTGCAACTGCCGGTCGCCACAGTTCGTGTTGAATGCATGCTCACTGCGTAAGGTTGTTTAATAAAAACAGCCGAGTGAGTGCTCACCCATGAAAAAACTGTTGTTGCCCCTCACCTGTGTCGCACTGCTCAGTGCGCACGCCATGGCCGCCGAACCGACCTCCTGCAAAAGCATCCGCATGGGCGTGGTCAGTTGGACCGACGTGATCGCCACCTCGGGCATGGCCGACGTGCTGCTCAATGGCCTGGGCTACGACAGCAAGCAGACCAGCGCGGTGCAGCAGATCATCTTCGCCGGCATCCGCGACAAGCGCCTGGACATCTTCCTCGGCTACTGGAAACCCGCGATGGACAACAACATTGCGCCGTTCCTGGCGGCCAGGCAGGTCAAGGTTTTCGACACCCCGAGCCTCGCCGACGCCCAGGCCACCCTGGCCGTGCCGCAGTACGTAGCCGACGCAGGCTTGAAGACCTTTGCCGACATCGCCCGATTCAAGGACAAACTGGGCGGCAAGATCTATGGCATCGAGCCGGGCAGCGGCGCGAATACCGATATACAGAAAATGATCGACACCAATCGTTTCGGCCTGGGCGGCTTCAAGCTGGTGGCCTCGGGTGAGGCGGGCATGCTGGCCGCCGTGCAGCGCGCGGTGAATCGCAAGGAGTTCGTGGTGTTCGTCGGTTGGACCCCGCACCCGATGAACATCAACATGAAAATGGCCTACCTCACCGGCAGCGAAGACGTGTTCGGCCCCGACGAAGGCCGTGCCACCGTGTCCACCGTCACCGCGCCGGACTTTGCCGAGCGTTGCCCCAACGCCAACCGCCTGTTGGAGAACCTTACCTTCACCGCCGCCCAGGAAAGCCAACTGATGGTGCCGATCATGGAACGCCAGTCGCCGCAGGATGTGGCCAGACAATGGCTGCGCGACCACCCCGAGGATTTGCAGCGCTGGCTGGCCGGGGTAAAGGCGTTTGATGGCGGCGATGGTGTGGCGGCGGTGCAGGCGAGCCTTAAATGAGTGGGTACCCGATTTCGCCTGAGCTGGCGGCGTTTGTGGAGAAGACGGAGTCCTTCACCAGCGAAGACACGTCGCTGGCTGGGTTGCGCAACGGCTACGACCGCATGTGCCAGGCGTATACCCCGCCGGTGCCCGAGGGGCTGACGATTTCGGATTTTTCCCTGGCTGGCGTGAGTGTGCGCAGCTATCTGCCCACTGCCCCTACGCCCCTGGATGGCTGGCCGTGCCTCCTTTATATGCACGGTGGTGGTTGGGTGGTCGGTGGGCTGGACTCCCACGATTTCATCTGTTTCGAACTGGCCAGTACCTTGCAGGTGCTGGTGATCGCCATCGACTACCGGCTGGCGCCGGAGCATCCGTTCCCCGCTGCCTATCAGGATTGCCGCGCCGTGTGGCAGGCGATCCAGGCGGGGCAGGGGCCGCATGCCATCAACCTGCAACGTCTGGTGGTGATCGGCGACAGCGCGGGCGGCAACCTGGCCGCGGCGTTGTGCCTGGGGTTGCGCGACGACCGGCAGACACTGCCGCTGGCCCAGGTGCTGATTTACCCGGGGCTGGGCGGCCCGCCTGACTTGCCGTCGAGGCGCGACTGCGCGGATGCCCCCTTGCTCAGCAGCGCCGACACTGACAGTTACCTGACGCTGTACCTGCAGGGCTGCGGCAAGCCCACGCCCTATGCCATGCCGCTGCTGGCCAATGACTTCAGCGGTTTGCCCAGGGCGCTCATTGCCGTGGCCCAGTTCGACCCGCTGCGCGATGACGGCATGCTGTACGCCGAGCGCCTGCAAGCGGCGGGTGTGAGCACCGTGCTGTATCCGGGCAAAGGCCTGGTGCACGGCTGCCTGAGGGCGCGGCGGCACGTGCCGGAGGTGGACCGGCTCTACGATTTCCTGCTGGATTACCTGGGGAGCGAAGGGCTGACACAGGTCTAAGCGCTCTAGGACATGCTCATTGCACAATTCGGGTTTATAGTGCCAGACGGCAAAATAAAAGACGTCCCCCCAGGGATGAACCCGACCCCCTACGGAGCGCGCAATGCAGACTTGGTACCCGCAGATCAAACCCTACGCCCGGCACGATCTGGCAGTCGATGACACCCACACCCTGTACGTCGATGAAAGTGGCTCCCCCGAAGGCTTGCCCGTCGTATTCATCCATGGTGGCCCTGGTTCCGGTTGCGATGCACAGAGCCGCTGCTATTTCGACCCGAACCTGTACCGCATCGTCACCTTCGACCAGCGTGGTTGCGGTCGCTCCATCCCGCGCGCCAGTCTGGAAAACAACACCACCTGGGACCTGGTCGCCGACCTTGAGCGCATCCGCGAGCACTTGGGCATCGACAAATGGGTGCTGTTCGGCGGTTCCTGGGGCTCGACCCTGTCCCTCGCCTACGCGCAAACCCACCCGGAACGCGTGCATGGCCTGATCGTGCGCGGCATTTTCCTGGCCCGGCCGCAGGACATCCATTGGTTCTACCAGGAGGGCGCGAGCCGCCTGTTCCCGGATTACTGGCAGGACTACCTTGCACCGATCCCGGCGGAAGAGCGCCACGACATGATTGCGGCCTACCACAAGCGTCTTACCGGCAACGACCAGATCGCCCAGATGCACGCGGCCAAGGCCTGGTCCGGCTGGGAAGGGCGCATGCTGGGCCTGTGCCCGAGCCCGCAGCATGTGGAGCGTTTTTCCGAACCGCAACGCGCGCTGTCCATTGCGCGAATCGAGTGCCACTACTTCACCAACAACTCGTTCCTTGAGCCCAACCAGTTGATCCGCGATATGCACAAGATCGCCCATCTGCCTGGCGTAATCATTCACGGGCGCTACGATATGATCTGCCCATTGGATAACGCCTGGGAGTTGCACCAGGCGTGGCCCAACAGTGAGCTGCAGGTGATCCGCGAAGCCGGCCATGCGGCGTCCGAACCCGGCATCACCGATGCCCTGGTGCGTGCGACCAGCCAAATGGCACGTCGCTTGCTCGATCTGCCGCCTGAAGAAGCATGAAGGGCCTGTTGCAACGGGTGAGAGGCGCCCGGGTGGAGGTCGCGGGCGAAATCGTCGGCGCTATCGACCAGGGGTTGCTGGTGCTGGTGGCCGTCGAGCCTACGGATACGCCGCAGAGTGCCGATAAACTGCTGCACAAGCTGCTGAACTACCGGGTGTTCAGCGATGACCAAGACAAGATGAACCTGTCGTTGAAGGATATCGACGGCGGTTTGTTGCTGGTGTCGCAGTTCACCCTGGCGGCGGATACCAAGAGCGGGCTGCGGCCGAGCTTCTCCACAGCAGCCCCGCCGGCCCTGGGAGCGGCGCTTTTTGATCACTTGCTGTTACAAGCGCAACAATTGCATGGCAGGGTGGCGTCGGGGCGTTTTGGCGCCGATATGCAGGTGCATTTGGTCAATGATGGCCCTGTGACCTTCCTCTTGCAGACGTGAATGTATTAAAAACGACTTTTAATGCCTAAAAACGCAGGGTTTCGCTACAAATACTTCGTTGTCCCTGATGCGTTGTCTCGCGGGCTACTAGATAATCGCGCGCTACGGGGATCAGCGTTGTTTGGTCCATTTTTGACTTAGGTAGAGACTTGTCCGACAACCAATGGGGAATCATTTTGCCCCCGGGGAGTCGGAACAATGCTCGCCAACCTGGCATATAGATAGCTGGCCGTTGGTTTTTTGATCTGTTTTCGGCGAGGGTTGCTCGTGATTGTTAGTCCCTGTAATGCACCAAAATTGTCTGCCAAACGGTTACGAAACGCACTGGTGACGGGCTCCGCCCTGTTTTGCCTGTTCGGCGCGGGTCAACTGTGGGCATTCAGTCTGGATGATGTGTCGGCCAAGGCAAAAGAGCTGGCCGGACAGAAATACGAAGCTCCGCGCAGCAATCTGCCGAATGAATTCCGCGAAATGAAATTCGCGGACTACCAGAAGATTCGTTTCCGCAACGAAAAAGCCGAGTGGGCTGATCAGAACACCCCGTTCAAGCTGTCCTTCTATCACCAGGGTATGCATTTCGATACACCGGTGAAAATCAACGAAGTCACCGCCGACAGCGTCCAGGAAATCAAGTACGACCCGACGCGCTTCGATTTCGGCGACGTGAAGTTTGATCCCAAGGCCACCGAACAGCTGGGTTATGCCGGCTTCCGTGTGCTGTACCCGATCAACAAGGCCGACAAGCAAGACGAAATCATGACCATGCTGGGCGCGAGCTACTTCCGCGTGGTCGGCAAGGGCCAGGCCTATGGCTTGTCCGCCCGAGGCATGGCGATCGACACGGCATTGCCGTCCGGCGAAGAATTCCCGCGCTTCACCGAATTCTGGATCGAGCGTCCAAAACCGGGTGAGAAACAACTGGTGATCTTCGCCCTGTTGGACTCCCCACGGGCTACCGGTGCTTACCGTCTGATCCTGCGTCCGGGCACCGACACCATTGTCGATGTGAAATCCCAGATGTTCCTGCGCGACAAGGTCAGCAAGCTGGGCGTTGCCCCGTTGACCAGCATGTACCTGTTCGGTGCGAACCAGCCGTCCAAGGTGCTCAACTACCGTCGTGAGCTGCACGATTCCAGCGGCCTGTCGATCCATGCCGGCAACGGCGAGTGGATCTGGCGCCCACTGAACAACCCTAAACACCTGTCGGTCAGCAACTTCACCGTCGAGAACCCGAGAGGTTTCGGCCTGCTGCAGCGCGGTCGCGACTTCAGCCACTACGAAGACCTGGACGACAACTACGACAAGCGCCCAAGCGCCTGGATCGAGCCTGAAGGCGACTGGGGCAAAGGCACTGTCAACCTGGTAGAGATCCCGACGGCCGATGAAACCAACGACAACATCGTTGCCTTCTGGAGCCCGGAAAAACTGCCGGAGGTGGGCCAGCCGCTGGACGTGTCCTACCGCCTGCACTGGACCATGGACGAAAAAGCCCTGCACCCGGCCGACAGCGCCTGGGTCAAGCAGACCCTGCGTTCCACCGGTGACGTGAAGCAATCGAACCTGATCCGCCAGCCGGATGGCAGCGTGGCCTACCTGGTGGACTTCGAGGGCCCGTCCCTCAAGGCCCTGCCGCCGGATGCCGCAGTGCGCAGCCAGGTGAGCGTCAGCGACAACGCCGAACTGGTTGAAAACAGCGTGCGCTACAACGAGCACACCAAAGGCTGGCGCCTGACCCTGCGCATGAAGATCAAGGACGCAGGCAAGCCTACCGAAATGCGCGCAGCGCTGGTGCAGGACGTTCCGCCTCCGGCCCCTGAGCAGGACACGAGCCACGTGCTCAAGGCCGACAAGGTCCTGGCCAAGCAACACGAGAAGCAGGCCAGGAAAGATGCCAAAGACAAGGAAGCCAAGCAGCCAGAAGCTGCCCCAGCCACGCCGGAGCCGATTAAGACCGAACAAGTCCTGACCGAAACCTGGAGCTATCAGTTGCCTGCCGATGAGTAATTCTCAAATCCAGCCAGAGACCCTCTCCGAGTATCTGGCGCATCTGCCCATGACCGCTGAGCAGCGCGCCGAACTGGCGGGCTGCACCTCCTTCAGCGAGTTGCACGAGCGCTTGTCGTCGAAGACCTTCGACGCGCCCATCGACGCCGCCCAGGCGTCGGTTGGCACGCGGTTGACCCTCAGCACCGCCGAAGAGCTGCAGGACGCCGAAATGCTGGCCCTCGATGCCGAAGGCCGCGTGTGCCTCAAGGCCACCCCGCCGATCCGTCGCACTCGCGTGGTCCCGGAGCCGTGGCGCACCAATATCCTGGTGCGTGGCTGGCGCCGTATCACCGGGCGCAGCAACCCGCCGGCCCCGCCGAAGGACGAGCGCGTATTGCCGGCTGCCCGCTGGCGTACCGTCGGTTCGATCCGCCGCTACATCCTGCTGGTGCTGATGATCGGCCAGACCCTCGTCGCCGGCTGGTACATGAAAGGCATCATGCCTTACCAGGGCTGGTCGCTGGTCGACTTCGACGAGATCCGCAACCAGACCCTGCTGCAAACCGCGACCCAGGTACTGCCGTACGCCCTGCAAACCAGCATCCTGATCATGTTCGGCATCTTGTTCTGCTGGGTGTCGGCCGGTTTCTGGACCGCGTTGATGGGCTTCCTGGAATTGCTCACCGGTCATGATAAATACCGCATCTCCGGTAAAAGTGCCGGCGACGAGCCGATCCCGAAAGACGCCCGCACCGCGCTGGTGATGCCGATCTGCAACGAAGACGTACCCCGGGTGTTTGCCGGCCTGCGCGCCACGTTTGAGTCAGTCGCCGCCACCGGTGACCTGGATCGCTTCGACTTCTTCGTGCTCAGCGACAGTAACGAGGCCGACATCTGCATCGCCGAACAGCAAGCCTGGCTTGACGTGTGCCGCGAAGCCGGTGGTTTCGGCAAGATCTTCTATCGCCGTCGTCGCCGTCGCGTCAAACGTAAAAGTGGCAACCTCGACGACTTCTGCCGTCGCTGGGGCGGTGACTACAAATACATGGTCGTGCTCGACGCCGACAGCGTGATGAGCGGCGAATGCCTGACCAGCCTGGTGCGCCTGATGGAAGCCACGCCGGATGCCGGGATTATCCAGACCGCGCCGCGTGCGTCGGGCATGGACACCCTGTACGCGCGCATGCAGCAGTTCGCCACCCGTGTGTACGGCCCGCTGTTCACCGCCGGCCTGCACTTCTGGCAGTTGGGTGAATCCCACTACTGGGGTCACAACGCGATCATCCGCATGAAGCCGTTCATCGAGCACTGTGCCCTGGCACCATTGCCGGGCAAGGGCGCGTTCGCCGGTTCCATCCTGTCCCACGACTTCGTAGAAGCTGCGCTGATGCGCCGTGCCGGCTGGGGCGTGTGGATTGCCTACGACCTGCCGGGCAGCTATGAAGAACTGCCGCCGAACCTGCTGGATGAACTCAAGCGTGACCGTCGCTGGTGCCACGGTAACCTGATGAACTTCCGCCTGTTCCTCGTCAAAGGCATGCACCCGGTGCACCGTGCGGTGTTCCTGACCGGTGTGATGTCCTACCTGTCGGCGCCGTTGTGGTTCCTGTTCCTGGTGCTGTCCACGGCCCTGCTGGCGGTGAACACATTGATGGAGCCGCAGTACTTCATGGCACCCCGTCAGTTGTACCCGCTGTGGCCGCAATGGCATCCGGACAAGGCGGTAGCGCTGTTCTCCACCACCATCGTGCTGCTGTTCCTGCCCAAACTGCTGAGCATCATCCTGATCTGGGCCAAGGGCGCGAAAGAGTTCGGTGGCAAGTTCAAGGTGACCTTGTCGATGCTGCTGGAGATGCTGTTCTCCATGCTGCTGGCGCCGGTGCGGATGATCTTCCACACCCGCTTCGTGCTCGCCGCATTCCTCGGCTGGGCGGCAACCTGGAACTCGCCGCAACGTGACGACGACTCCACCCCGTGGAGCGAAGCGGTCAAGCGTCACGGTCCGCAAACCGTGCTGGGCTTCCTGTGGGCGCTGCTGGTGGTGTGGTTGAACCCGAGTTTCCTGTGGTGGCTGGTGCCGATCGTCGGTTCGCTGATGCTGTCGATCCCGGTATCGGTGATTTCCAGCCGTGTCGGGCTGGGCCTTAAGTCTCGCGACGAGAGCCTGTTCCTGATCCCTGAGGAATACAACCCGCCGCAAGCCCTGCTGTCCACCGACAAGTACACCCACGAAAACCGCTGGCACGCGCTGAATGACGGCTTTGTGCGCTCGGTGGTCGACCCGCAGCAGAACGCTTTGGCTTGCGCCTTGGCAACCTCGCGTCACGCCCAGGCCGAACCGATCGAGTACCTGCGTACCGAACGTGTGCGCCACGCGTTGAAAGTCGGCCCTGCCGGCCTCAACAACGGCGAGCGCCTGGCGTTGCTCAGTGACCCGGTCGCCTTGGCCCGCCTGCACGAGCAGGTCTGGAGCGAAGGTCACGCCGAGTGGCTCGCCGCCTGGCGGGACTCGATCAAGGCAGATCCGCATGCACCGTTGCTGCCGCTGAAACCCCTGTCGTCCCAGGCCCAACCGGCCTGATTCGGATACCCCCGAGGGCTCACCTCGGGGGTGCTTCAAGCGCTGATCCTACAGCGTTTCCCGGTTCTTCCTTCTTTGTGCTAACCCCTTGTTTTTTCGAAACAAAAGACCCTGGTTCGAGGCGTATTGCCGTGCGCGTGGCTGCGTTAGCATCGCCCCCGAATTTGACTTGGTGCGGGGGATTCATGATCAAACGGTATGGTTCGGCGCTGCTGATCGGCGCTGTCGCTTTCATTCACATGGGCCTGGCCCAGGCCGGTGCAATCGATGACGCCGTTCGGCGCGGCGTGCTGAAAGTCGGCACTACACCCACTTACGTGCCCTTCGAAATGACCGATAATCAGGGGCGCATCGTCGGTTTTGAAATCGACCTGCTCAAGGTCATGAGCCAGGCCCTCGGGGTCGAGCTTGAGCTGGTCGCGGTGCCCTACACCGAACTGGTTACGGGGCTTTTGGCGAAGAAATTCGACCTGATCGGCAGCGGCATGACCGTCACTCAGGAACGTAACCTCAAATTGAATTTCAGCGATTCGTTCATCGTCGTTGGTCAGTCGGTGTTGTTGCACCCAAGCCTTGCGGGCAAGGTCAACGTTGTCGAAGACCTTGACGACGCCAGCTACCGAATTGCTGCCACCGAAGGCACCACGGGCGAGGCGGCGGCCCGACGGTTCCTGGGGGCGGCTCGGATCAGCAGTTTTGCCACGCCCGAGGAAGGGGTGCGCCAGGTGGTGCAGGGCAAGGCTGACGCCTTTATTCATGACGCCCCCTACAACCTGATCGCCCTGAGCCGCCCGGAAAACCGCACGCTGTTGGCGCTGGAACAACCCTTCACCTTCGAACCCCTGGCGTTCGGCTTGAAAAAGGGTGATTTCGACAGCCTCAACTGGATCAACCATTTCCTCAATCAGGTGGCGCAGGACGGGACCTATGATCGCTTGCACGACAAGTGGTTTAAAGACACCGACTGGATGGTGGAAATCGACTGAAAGTCATAACTGCTTACATATCAATCCGTTGCCCGGGCTGTCTGCGCGAGTGTCTACCCCTGCGCTTTGCAGCAGCGTTGTGGGGCTTTTCCGACATACGCCGACAACAAATAGCCGTGAAACCTTTGTGACGGCAGACGAGTGGGTTAGGATCGCACCCCGAAATGGTGCAGCCCTTTTGCGCGCCGACCTTACAAGAATGGTTCAGGGGACTTGATGATGAAAAAGTATCTTTCGATGCTGCTGCTCGGCGTCACCGCGCTGGTCGCGGCCAATGCGGCCCAGGCCGGCGCGATCGACGATGCTGTCAAGCGCGGTACGCTGAAGGTCGGCATGGACCCGACCTACATGCCGTTCGAAATGACAGACAAACGCGGCGAAATCATCGGTTTCGAAGTCGACATCCTCAAGGCCATGGCCAAATCCATGGGCGTCAAGCTGGAGCTGGTCTCCACCGGCTACGACGGCATCATCCCGGCCTTCCTGACCGGCAAGTTCGACATGATCGGCAGCGGCATGACCCTGACCCAGGAACGCAACCTGCGCCTGAACTTCAGCGAACCCTTCATCGTGGTCGGCCAGACCCTGCTGATCCGCAAGGAGCTGGAAGGCACCGTCAAGTCCTACAAAGACCTGAACGACGAGAAATACCGCCTCACCTCCAAGCTGGGCACCACCGGTGAAATGGTCGCCAAGAAGCTGATCTCCAAGGCCAAGTACCACGGCTACGACAACGAGCAGGAAGGCGTGCTGGACGTGGTCAACGGCAAGGCCGATGCCTTTGTGTATGACGCGCCGTACAACGTGGTCGCCGAGAAGAAAGTCGGTAACGGCAAGCTGGTGTTCCTGGAAGAACCCTTCACCTTCGAACCGCTGGCGTTTGGTTTGAAGAAGGGCGACTACGACAGCATCAACTTCATCAATAACTTCCTGCACCAGATCCGTAACGACGGCACCTACGATCGCATCCATGACAAGTGGTTCAAGAGCTCCGAGTGGCTCAAGGACATGGAATAACGCTTCAGACCGAGTTGCCTGTATCGCAGGCAAGCCAGCTCCCACATTTGACGGTGTTCACACATCAACATGTGGGAGGGGGCTTGCCCGCGATGGCGGCCTCACAGGCAACACAAATCGCGGAAAGTGAAATGAAACAGAAAAAAGCCCAATGGCCCTGGCACCTGCTGACCGTGGTCGTGCTGGTCGGCCTGGCCGGCGCCTTGTACTACGCCACTTCGCTGATGTCCTACGAGTGGCGTTGGAACCGTGTACCGCAATACTTCGCCTACCAGGCCGAAACGTCCCAGCGTGCCGCTGACATCTCCACCGTGGTCGAGCTGGTACGCAAAGGCGATGTAGCCGAGGTGACCCTGCGCAACGACGCGGGCGCCGAGCAAAAGCTGACCGTGGCCGACAACAGCCTGCAGGTGGCCCGTGGCGACGATGTGGCTGAAGGCGATGTGGTCGGCGTGACCCGGCAGTGGGCGTTGGGCCCGTTGATGTGGGGCTTGTGGACCACGCTGTGGTTGTCGGTGGTGTCCGGCATCCTCGGTTTGGCGATCGGGCTGGCGACTGGTTTGTGTCGCTTGTCCAGCAACCCGACCCTGCGGGATCTGTCGACGATCTACGTCGAACTGGTACGCGGTACGCCGCTGTTGGTGCAGATCTTCATTTTCTATTTCTTTATCGGCACGGTGCTCAACCTGTCCCGGGAGTTTGCCGGCATCGCGGCGCTGTCGTTGTTTACCGGTGCCTACGTGGCGGAAATCGTCCGCGCCGGCGTGCAGTCCATCACCCGTGGCCAGAACGAAGCTGCCCGTTCCCTGGGCCTGAGTGCCAGTCAGTCGATGCGCCACGTGGTATTGCCGCAGGCGTTCAAGCGTGTGCTGCCGCCGTTGGCCGGGCAATTTATCAGCCTGGTGAAGGACACGTCCCTGGTGTCGGTGATCGCGATTACCGAGCTGCTCAAGAGCGGTCGGGAGGTCATCACCACCTCGTTCTCACCGTTTGAAATCCTGTTCTGTGTTGCAGGCCTGTACCTGCTGATCAACCTGCCGCTGTCGAAAATGGCCAGCCGGCTTGAGCGGAGGCTCGCACAAAGTGATTGAAGTCCGCGATCTGGTAAAAGTCTTCGACACCCGTGGCCACGTGGTCCGCGCGGTGGACCACGTCACCACGCATGTGGCCAAGGGCGAAGTGCTGGTGGTGATCGGCCCCTCCGGCTCCGGCAAGTCCACCTTCCTGCGTTGCCTTAACGGCCTGGAAGAGTTCGATTCCGGCTCAGTGAGCATCGACGGCTTGCAATTGGCTGATCCGAAGACCGATGTGAACGCCTATCGCCGTGAAGTCGGCATGGTGTTCCAGCACTTCAACCTGTTCCCCCACATGACCGTGCTGGAGAACCTGTGCCTGGCGCAAAAAGTCGTGCGCAAGCGTGGCAAGCAGGAGCGCGAGGCCAAGGCCCTGGCGCTGCTGGAAAAGGTCGGCATTGCACAGAAGGCCAATGAGTTTCCGTCACGCCTGTCCGGCGGCCAGCAGCAACGGGTTGCGATTGCCCGGGCCCTGGCGATGGAGCCCAAGGTGATGCTGTTCGACGAACCCACTTCGGCGCTGGACCCGGAAATGGTCGGCGAAGTATTGGACGTGATGAAGACCCTGGCCCTGGAAGGCATGACCATGGTCTGCGTCACCCACGAAATGGGCTTTGCCCGTGAGGTGGCCGATCGCGTGCTGTTCTTCGACCATGGCAAGTTGCTCGAAGATGCCGCCCCGGCCGAGTTCTTCGATGCACCCAAAGACCCACGGGCCCAGGCGTTCCTGCGCCAGGTTCTGTAAGGATCAGAGCCTGAATTTGCCTACCAGCGTCTGCAAGTCCAGGCTCAGTTTGGTCAGTTGGACGCTCGCCGCCGCCGTTTCCTCGCTGGCGGCGGCGGTCTGTTCCGATACATCCCGCACCTTCAACACGCTGCGATTGATCTCTTCAGCCACTGCACTTTGCTGTTCGGCCGCCGCGGCAATCTGCGGGTTCATTTCCTGGATCACCGAGACCGTGCGCGCAATCGCCGCCAAGGCGTCACCTGCGTCGCGGGTCAGCCCGACACTGTAGTCGGTCAGGCTGCGGCTGCTGTCCATGATGTCGGCGACTTGCTGGGTGCCGGTCTGCAACCCCTGGATCAGTCCTTCGATTTCTTCGGCCGATTCCTGGGTGCGCTGTGCAAGGCTGCGTACTTCATCGGCCACCACCGCAAAGCCTTCGCCGGCCGTGCCCGCGCGTGCGGCTTCGATGGCGGCGTTCAGCGCCAGCAGGTTGGTCTGCTGGGACACCGATTTGATCACGTCCAGCACACTGCCGATCTTCTGGCTTTCTTGCTGTAACGCCAGCATCGCCCGGCCCGCGAGGGCCATCTCATCTGCCAGTTGGCTTATCTGCTCAACGGCCTGGGTCACCACCTTCTCCCCGGCGCTGGCTTGCAGATCGGCTTCGTTCGCCGCGACCGAGGCTTGCTCGGCGTGCCGGGCAACTTCCTGTGTGGTGGCGAGCATTTCGTTCATGGCGGTGGCCACTTGATCGGTTTCGTCTTTTTGGTGGTTGATGCCGGTGTGACTGTGTTCGGTAACGGCCGACAGCTGTGTGGCGGCGCTGGCGACCTGGCGGGCGCTGTCGCCGATGCCGCTGATCAGGCTGCGCAGGTTGCGGTTCATGTCACTGATAGTTCGCTGCAATTGCCCCAACTCATCGCGGCGTTCCACTTGGATGTCATGGCTGAGATCGCCCTGGGCGATGCGGTTGGCAGACACCAGCACCTGGCGTAGCGGCACGGCGATCTGGCGGGCGATCCACCAGGCTGCGAGGGCACCGAGCAGCAGGGCAGCCACCGTGACGCTGATGAGCAGTGTCCGGGTGTCGTCGGCTTCCTTGCCGCGCTTGAGAATCTGGCTATTGCTCACCGCTTCGCTGTGTTCAAGCAACTGGTTGAGCTGCGTTTCAAACCGCCCCTGCGCAGTTTCGGTGGTGAGCTGAGCGTCCTTGAGCTTGATCAACTGCGCGCGATAGTTCGCCAGGTCGGTTTTAAGCAAGGTGGAATCGATCGGCAGGTCTGTCACCGCCGCTTGGGCAATGTCCAGGGCATCGAGGGCCTGGCCGACGGCTTCGGCATAGGCTTGCAGCGATTCCTCCGCCCAGGCGGGGCTGCGGGCGCGGTCCTCGGCTTGCTCCATCGCCTGGCGCAGGTTCTCGATGGCATCGAGTGCCTGCTGGTCCTGCTGGTCAGGCAGTTCGCTGGCCAGTTGTACGAGCGTGTCGCTGGCCTGGAGTGCTGTGGCGTGGAGGGGGGAGCGCAAGTTCTCGCGCGCCTGGATCAACGGCGGCAGCTCCACCAGCGCCGCCTTGAAGCTGGCCGACAGGCGTTCCGCTTCCTGGACGCGCTGCAAATCGGCTGGGTCTTTCAGATGGGTTGACAGGAAGCCGAGGTGCTCATCGATCTGAACGACCTGCCTCTTCATTTTGTCCAGGCTGGCCGTGTCCGCCAGGGTCCGGTACACGATACGGTCCGCACGCATGGCTTCAGCAACAACCGACAGTTGGCTCAAGGCAGTCAGGTTGCCTGAGCGGAACAACACCGCATTCAGGGCTTGCCAGCCGGCCACGGCGATGGCGAAGCTGAGCATGAGCACCTGGCCAAACCCCAGGGCGAGCTTGAGGCGGACGCTGGCATTGACCAGCCAACGGGTCAGTAGAGGAAGCATGGTGAACCTCCAAATCTGAAAAAGCGTTTCGCGACAAAAGAAACGCTAATTCGATTCGGAGTATTGCTGGGCTGATAACTGCGTAGGAAATTTCACAAGGTGCTGATTAGATGCGGAAGCGCCCCACCAGTGTCTGCAGGTAAATGCCCAGGCGTGCGAGCTCGGCACTGGAGGCGGCGGTTTCTTCACTGGCCGAAGAGGTTTGTTCCGACACATCGCGCACGTTCAATACGCTGCGGTTGATCTCCTCAGCCACCGCACTTTGCTGTTCTGCGGCAGTGGCAATCTGCGAGTTCATCGCCTGGATGGTCGAGACCGTGCGCGTGATGCTCGCCAACGCGCTGCCGGCGCGACGGGTCAGCTCGACGCTGCTGTCAGTGAGGCCACGGCTGTTGTCCATGATGGTCGCGACCTGCTGGGTGCCGCTCTGCAGGCCGACGATCAGCTCTTCGATCTCTTCGGTGGACTTCTGGGTGCGCTGGGCCAGGCTGCGCACCTCATCCGCCACCACGGCGAAGCCTCGCCCGGCTTCCCCGGCACGTGCGGCCTCAATCGCGGCGTTGAGGGCCAGCAGGTTGGTTTGCTGGGCAACGGACTTGATCACATCAAGCACGCTGCCGATCTTGTCGCTTTCACGCTTCAGGTCGCCCATGGCAACGGTGGAGTTGCCCACCTCGGTGGCCAGGCGTTCGATCTGGGCGATGGCTTCACCCACCACCTTGTCACCCTCACGGGCCTGTTGATCGGCGGCCACGGCCGCTTCAGAGGCTTCCTCGGCGTTGCGCGCGACTTCCTGCACGGTGGCGGCCATTTCGTTCATGGCGGTGGCGACTTGGTCGGTCTCGACCTTCTGGCTGTTGACGCCGGCACTGGTCTGTTCGGTCACGGCCGACAGCTGCTCGGCGGCGCTGGCGATCTGGGTGACACCTTCGCTGATCCCGCCGATCAGCTCCCGCAGGCCGACGGTCATGCTTTGCATGGCGCGTTGCAACTGGCCCAGTTCATCCTGGCGCACGGAAGTGAGGTTGTGGCTGAGGTCGCCGGAGGCCACGCGTTCGGCCACCTGCAGCGTCTGGTTCAGCGGAAGAATGATCTGGCGGGTGATTGCCCAGGCGGCCACCAGGCCGAAGATCAACGCCAGCACGGTCGCCAGCAGCAACAGTTGTTTGGCATGTGCGGCATCGGTGTCGCGCACCACGGTTTGCGACGTGGTGAGTTGTTCGCTGTGGCTCTGCAGAGTGTCGCCCTGGGCGCTCATGATTTTCAGCGCGGCAGCGGCGGCCGTCTGTGAGTCGCGGTACTGGCTGACGGCAGCGCGGTAGGCTTGCAGCGAAGTGCTGGCCTCCTGCAGGTTGGCCTGGTACTGCGCGGGCAGTTGTCCTTCGAGTTCGGTGATTTTCTTCAGGGCATTGTCGATGGCATCCAGGGCCGGTTGCTCGGCCTCGACCTTGCCGCTGTAGGTGTAGCCACGCACCTGGAAGCGCGCTTGCTGGATCAGTTTGCTCAGGTCGACCACGCTGTTGAACTGGGTGACGCTATCGCCTTGCAGCAGGGATTTTTCCACCTCACTGACCTTGGCCACGGCGTTGTCGGCGGTGTCGCCCAGCCTGCTGCGCGCACCTTCACGCTTGAGCCCGGCCTGGACCATGGCGCCAAAGGCTTTTTTGTATTGGTTCAGGGCATCCTGTTGCTGTTCCACCAGGGCCTTGTCGGCGGGTTGCTCGATCAGGTCGGCGGCGGTTTTGAGGCCGCTGTCCAGTTTGGCGATCAAGCCGTTGACCGCGTCCGTGCCTTGTTCGCCGCGACGCATTTCGAAGTCCAGGCGCGCCAGGCGCAAGTCCTTGGTCAGCCCGTTGAGGCTGGAGATATAACCCAGCTTGTCACCGCGACTGGTGACATCCCCCAAGCCGGTCCAACCGGTGAAGGTGATCATCAGCGTGAGCAGCAATACCAGGCCGAAGCCCACGCCGAGTTTGGTTTTGACGCTGACATTCCCCAGCTTTTCGGCTAACCAACGATACATGCTGCGAACTCCCCTGGAACAAGGCTTGGACTTATTCAAAGGGTATCGGCCGGCATGCGCAATTCTGTAGTGAAGCTGTACCCGTGTGGGAGGGGGCTCAGGGCGGTCAGAAGAGGCGGGCGAGCAGGGCGGTGACGGCGGTTTCGACGCGCAGGATGCGGGCGCCGAGTTGTACCGGCTGCAAGCCGGCCTTGGCCAGCAGGTCCACTTCGTAGGGAATCCAGCCGCCCTCGGGACCAATCGCCAGAGTCACTGGCTCGTCGAGGCCGCGGGGGCAGGCTGGGTAGTCGCCAGGATGACCGACCAGGCCCAGGGTGCCTTCAACCAGTGCCGGCAGGCGGTCTTCGACAAACGGCTTGAAGCGCTTCTCGATAATGATCTCGGGCAGCACCGTGTCCCGCGCCTGTTCCAGGCCGAGGATCAATTGCTCGCGAATCACCTCGGGCTCCAGGAAGGGGGTTTGCCAGAAGCTCTTCTCGACCCGGTAACTGTTGACCAGCACTACTTTGGGCACGCCCATGGCCGCTACGGTCTGCAGCACTCGGCGCAGCATCTTCGGGCGCGGCAGGGCCAGCAGCAGGGTCAGCGGCAGTTTGGCCGGCGGCGGTTGGTCGAAGCTCACATGCAACTCGGCTTCACTGGCCTCCAGGCGCAGCAGTTGGGCATTGCCCATCAACCCGCCGATGCGGCCGACGCGCAGGTTGTCGCCTACGGCGGCGCGGTGGACTTCCTGCATGTGCACCAGGCGCCGATCACGCAGCACCACGCGGTCGGCCGCGATGAAGTCGGCCTCCTCCAGCAGCAACAGGTTCACGGCTGGGTCGCTGGCGGCTGGTCGTCGTCGCGCTGGTCGTCCGGGTGTTCGCCGCGCTTGCTGATCAGGCTGCTGAACAGGATGCCGATCTCGAACAGCATCCACATCGGCACGGCCAGCAGGGTCTGGGAGAAGATGTCCGGCGGCGTGAGGATCATGCCGACCACGAAGCAGCCGATGATCACGTACGGGCGAATCTTCTTCAGGTACGCCACGTTGACCACGCCGATCCATACCAGCAGCACCACGGCCACCGGAATTTCGAAGGCCACGCCAAAGGCGAAGAACAACGTCATCACGAAGTCTAGGTAGCTGGTGATGTCGGTCATCATTTCCACACCGGCCGGGGTGGCGGCGGCGAAGAACTTGAAGATCAGCGGGAACACCAGGAAGTAGGCGAACGCCATGCCGGTGTAGAACAGCAGGATGCTCGACACCAATAACGGCACCGCGATGCGTTTCTCGTGCTTGTACAGGCCCGGCGCGATGAAGCCCCAGATCTGGTGCAGGATCACCGGGATCGCCAGGAACAGCGAGACCATCATGGTCAGCTTCAGCGGCGTGAGGAACGGCGACGACACATCGGTGGCGATCATCGTCGCGCCGGCCGGCAGGTACTGGCGCAGCGGCGTGGAGACAAAGGTGTAGATCTGCTGGGTAAAGGCGAACAACCCGGCAAAGATGATGAAGATGGCCGCTACGCAACGCAGCAGGCGGGTACGCAGCTCGGTGAGGTGCGAGACCAGCGGCATGTGCTGGTCGTTTTCCGGTTTATCAGCGCTCATGGGGCTCGCGGCGGCAATGTAGGGTCATGGGGCGCGGGCGACGCGACAGGCGTCGGCGCAGGCTCGGTTGGCGCGGAGGGTGCCACGGGAGCGGCTTCAACGGACGGCGCGATGCTGTTTTGAGCCGCAGGTTCGACCGGTTTGGCAGGCTCCTGCACGGGCGACAGAATCTTGCGGGCTTCCTGCTCCAACGAGAGGATGTGCTCGTTGTGCAGTTGCCGGCGGATCTCGTCGGCGCCGATTTCCCGTTCAACTTCCTGTTTGATGGCGTTGAAACTGCGTTTCAGGCGCCCGATCCACAGGCCGGCCGTGCGCGCTGCACCGGGCAGGCGTTCCGGCCCCAATACCAGCAGGGCCACGAGGCCGACGAGCAGCAGTTCAGAGAAGCTGATACCAAACATTAGTCAGTGCTCACGAGTCTTTGCGGGTCGGCTCTTCGACTTTCTCAGCCTGTACGTCGAAAGTACGACGCTCGCTGATTGGCTGGGTAGCCTGCGGGTGCACAGGCTGCGCCGGAGGCACGGGGTTGACGGCAGGGTCGGCCGGCTTTTCGTCGTCGTTCATGGCTTTACGGAAGCCCTTGATCGACTCGCCCACATCGGTGCCCAGGTTCTTGAGTTTCTTGGTGCCGAATACCAGTACCACGACCACCAGAATGACGATCCAGTGTTTCCAGTCAAAAATGCCCATGCTGCGTATCCTCTAGTCTTGGTTATTCAGGCGGACGGGCGCGAGGCCTTCTCGGCGTGCCCGGACAAGCCGAAGCGACGGTCCAGTTCATCCAGCACAGCCTGTGGGTGCTGCCCCAGTTGGGCGAGCATGACCAGGCTATGGAACCACAGGTCGGCGGTCTCGTAGATGACATCGCTGCAGTCGCCGCTGAGCTGCGCATCCTTGGCGGCGATGATGGTCTCGATGGACTCTTCGCCAAGTTTTTCCAGAATCTTGTTCAGGCCCTTGTGGTACAGGCTGGCGACGTAGGAGCTGTCGGCGTCCGCGCCTTTGCGGTCTTCCAGCACCTGGGCCACACGGTTCAGGGTATCGCTCATGTCTAGTGTCCTGCCGAGTAGATAGCGTGCGGGTCTTTGAGCACCGGCTCCACGACTTTCCATTCGCCGTTCTCGAACACGCGATAGAAGCAGCTGTGACGGCCGGTGTGGCAGGCGATGTCGCCGATCTGCTCGACCATCAGGATCACCACGTCGGCGTCGCAGTCGATGCGCATCTCGTGCAGGGTCTGCACGTGCCCGGACTCTTCGCCCTTGCGCCACAGTTTGCCACGCGAGCGTGACCAGTAGATGGCACGCTGCTCAGTGGCGGTGAGGCTCAGGGCCTCGCGGTTCATCCAGGCCATCATCAGCACGCGCCCGGTCTTGTAGTCCTGGGCAATGGCCGGCACCAGGCCGTCACTGTCCCACTTGATCTCGTCCAGCCAGTCTTTCATGTTCAGCTCCGGCAATTTGCGACAGTGTATAACCGGATTGGCTATCGACGCACGATCAGATAAACACCCACGGCGACCATGATGCCGGCCGGCCAGTGGCCCAGTGGGTTCAGCGGGCCACCAATGGCGAGCATGACTCCGCCGACCAGATGCGCGGCGCCCAGCAGGCGCAGGAACCAGTCGTCCTTGGGCTTCTTCCAGGGCGGCGACGGGTCCTTGGCGTGGGGTTGGGACATGCGCTCCAACAGGTCGCGGGTCATGTTGGCCAGATGCGGCAGTTGCTCCATCTGGCTGTGCAGGTTGCCGAGCATGGTTTTCGGGCTCATACGCTCGCGCATCCAGCGTTCGAGGAACGGCTGTGCGGTGTTCCACAGGTCGAGGTCCGGGTACAGCTGGCGGCCCAGGCCTTCGATGTTCAGCAGGGTTTTCTGCAATAGCACCAATTGTGGCTGCACTTCCATATTGAAGCGCCGCGCGGTCTGGAACAGGCGCATCAGCACCTGGCCGAAGGAAATATCTTTTAACGGTTTTTCGAAGATTGGCTCGCACACCGTGCGGATCGCCGCTTCGAACTCGTTGAGCTTGGTCTCGGCCGGCACCCAACCCGAGTCGATGTGCAATTGCGCCACACGGCGGTAGTCGCGCTTGAAGAAGGCGAACAGGTTGCGCGCCAGGTAGTCCTGGTCTTCCGGAGTCAGGCTGCCGACGATGCCGCAGTCGATCGCGATGTACTGCGGGCTCCACGGATTGACCGTGCTGACGAAGATGTTGCCCGGGTGCATGTCGGCGTGGAAGAAACTGTCGCGGAACACCTGGGTGAAGAAGATCTCCACGCCACGCTCGGCAAGCATCTTCATGTCGGTGCGCTGGTCGGCCAGGGTCGCGAGGTCGGTGACCTGCACGCCATAGATGCGCTCCATCACCAGTACTTTCGGGCGGCACCAGTCCCAGTACACTTGCGGCACGTACAGCAGCGGCGAGCCTTCGAAGTTGCGCTTGAGCTGGCTGGCGTTGGCCGCTTCGCGCAGCAGGTCGAGTTCGTCGTAGATGGTTTTTTCGTAGTCGGCGACCACGTCCACCGGGTGCAGCAGGCGTGCGTCGGCGCTGAAACGCTCGGCAGCGCGGGCGAGGATGAACAGCCACGCCAGGTCCTGGCCGATGATCGGCTTGAGGCCGGGGCGGATCACCTTCACCACCACTTCTTCGCCGGTCTTGAGTTGCGCGGCGTGCACCTGGGCGACCGAGGCCGAGGCCAGCGGGTCGACGTCGAAACGGCTGAACACGTCGCTGATCTTCTTGCCCAGTTGCGCTTCGATGAGCTTCATCGATTGCTGGGAGTCGAACGGCGGCACGCGGTCCTGCAGCAGCATCAGCTCGTCGGCGATGTCTTCGGGCAGCAGGTCGCGGCGTGTCGAGAGGATCTGCCCGAACTTGATGAAGATCGGCCCCAGGTCCTGCAAGGCCAGGCGCAGGCGCGCGCCTCTGCTGAGTTCCAGCTGTCTGCGCGGGAACCAGCGCCATGGCAGCACATAGCGCACGGCGAGCAGGAACCACGGCAGGGGCAGGGCGAACAGCAGGTCATCGAGGCGGTAGCGGATTACGACGCGCTGGATACGAAACAAACGGCGGACGGCGAGCAGCTTCATGCGTTATCGCTTGGATCAAGGGAACGGCTCAGGCGCTCGAAGCGCGCCTCAAGGCGTTCCAGGTCGATTTTGGCCTTGTCGAGTTCACGAAAGCGCGCTTGCGCTTCCCGCTCCCCGACCAGGGTGCGCGATTCTTCGCTCAGGTATTCGGCGAGGTTCTGGTTGAGGCTGGCGAACCCTTGCTGGTACCAGCGCGAACGGCTGCGCAGGTGCCCGCTGATCAACTGGGTGGCGACGGGGCCGATCCAGCGCGACAGTTCGTATTCCCAGTCCAGTTCCAGGTCCTGCAGGATGGCGGCGAGGTCCATCAGCACCGAGCTGTCGCCCTCCAGCTCGACTTCGGCGCTGTGCAGGATGGCGGTCTTGTTGCGGCTCAGGGCCAGGTGCAACAGGCTCGATGCCGGCGCACGCAGCGTGCAGTCGGCATCGGCGGCCCACTGGGTCGCAAGCATCAGGCCTTCATCGCTGGGCAGGATAAACAGCTGCAAGCGGGGGCTGCGGCAATCGACGGCAATGACTTTACCGTTGAGGTGCGCAAGCCGTGCCAGGGCGGTGCTGTCCAGGCGCAGCACACGGTTGAGGCCGTGTTCAACGCTGGCGAGAAGGCCTTTGATCAGCATCAGGGCTTGATGCCGCGATGCAGGGCGACGATACCCGAGGTCATGTTGTGGTAGGTCACGCGGTCGAAACCGGCCTCTACCATCATCGACTTCAGGGTTTCCTGGTCGGGGTGCATGCGGATCGATTCGGCCAGGTAGCGATAGCTGTCCGGGTCATTGAGCACCAGCTTGCCCACCAGTGGCATGAAGGCGAACGAGTAGGTGTCGTAGACCTTGGACATCACCGCATTGGTCGGCTTGGAGAACTCCAGCACCAACAGGCGGCCACCCGGCTTGAGTACGCGCAGCATCGAGCGGATCGCGTCTTCCTTATGGGTCACGTTGCGCAGACCGAAGGCGATAGTCACGCAGTCGAAATGGTTGTCCGGGAATGGCAGCTTCTCGGCATCCGCCTGGACGAACTCGATATTGCCGGCCACGCCTTTATCCAGCAGGCGATCGCGACCGACCTTGAGCATCGAACTGTTGATGTCGGCCAGCACCACCTGGCCGGTCGGGCCGACGAGCTTGGAGAACTTGGCCGCCAGATCGCCCGTGCCGCCGGCGATGTCCAGCACGCGGTTGCCGGGGCGAACGCCCGACAACTCGATGGTGAACCGCTTCCACAGGCGGTGCATGCCGCCCGACAGCACGTCGTTCATCAAGTCGTACTTGGCTGCCACGGAGTGGAACACCTCAGCGACTTTTTCCGCTTTTTGGCTTTCCGGGACGTTCTTGAAGCCGAAGTGAGTGGTGGGTTCGGCATCGCTGCCTTTGCGCTGATCAGTCATATCGCTGTCACCAAAAGAGAATGCGGGACATGATAATCCCCAAGGCCTGCTTTGTCTTGGCAAGGCTGAAGGTAAGATGGGCGGTCAGCGAGACCTTTTGCCGCATCGAAGGTATCCAAGTCCCTATAAAGAGGAGTCATTGCAATGGCCCGTATAACTGTTGAGCGTGCACATTCCCTGGGTAAAGAGGGCGCGCGGGCAAAGGCCGACAAGTTGGCGCACAAGCTCAAGGAGCAATACGCCCTGGAGCCGTCGTGGTCCGGCGATACCTTGAATCTCAAGCGTTCGGGGGTTAAAGGCACGGTATTAGTCGCTGAGGATTCGCTGCGCATTGATGTGGAGCTGGGGCTGTTGATGTCGGCCATGAGTGGCACCATCAAGTCCGAAATCGAAAAGGCCCTGGATAAGGCGCTGGCGTGATCCCATTGTTCTTAGGGTGCCGATTCTAATTTTCCCGCCTACTTTGTGCCCAAGCCCTCAACTCCTGTGGGCCGTTCCTCCCCCCTATTCTGCGTGAGGTGCACCATGGCCAAAGTTATCCTGAAGAAAAAAATCGACGCCCAGACCACCACCCTGAGCGAGGTCAAGTCCTATGCCCGCAAGATTTGGTTGGCGGGTCTGGGGGCTTACGCCAAGGTCGGAAGCGAGGGCGGCGAGTACTTCAAAGAGCTGGTTAAAACTGGGCAACATGTTGAAAGCAAAGGCAAAAAAGTTGCAGTTGAACAACTTGAGGCCGCCAACAGTCAGATTGACCAAGTAAAGAGTAATGTCTCCGCAGTCAAAGGTCTGGTAGAAGTTCAGCTGGATAAAGTTGAAAAAGCTTTTGATACTCGCGTTGCCAGTGCCTTGAATCGAATCGGCATTGCGTCTAAACATGACGTTGAGACACTCTCTGCTAAGCTCGAAGAGCTGACGACATTGCTAGAACGTGTCGCGCGTAAACACTAAGGAGACATCGGGATGGCTGTTAAAAAGACTACTCAGAAAGAAGGCAGCTCGTGGGTCGGGGAAGTTGAAAAATATTCCCGTAAGATCTGGCTTGCTGGTTTAGGCGTGTACTCGAAGGTTAGCAGTGACGGCGGCAAATACTTCGAGACTTTGGTCAAGGACGGCGAGAAGGCCGAGAAGTTGACCAAAACCACGGTTGGAAAAAAAGTTGAAGCGGCCAAGGCAACTGCCGGCTCTGCCAAATCCAGCATTGCTGACACTTGGGAGAAGTTGGAACAGACTTTCGACAAGCGCCTCGCCAGTGCCGTTTCGCGACTGGGCGTGCCGAGTAAAGCTGAACTCAAAACGCTGCACAGCAAGGTCGATACCCTGACCAGGCAAATTGAAAAACTCACCGGCGCCAAAGTGGCTCCGGCGAAAACCGCAGCCGCCAAACCTGCTGCCAAGCCTGCCGCTAAAACAGCAGCGGCCAAACCGGCTGCGAAAACTGCCGCCAAGCCTCTGGTAAAAGCCGCCGCCAAGCCGGCCGCCAAACCAGCGGCCAAGGCTGCTGCGAAGCCAGCCGCCAAAACTGCTGCAGCCAAACCCGCTGCCAAGCCTGTCGCTGCGAAAGCTGCTGCCAAGCCAGCCGCTAAACCAGCGGCTAAACCCGCAGCCAAGGCTGCTGCAAAACCTGCCGCCAAGCCAGCGACCAAAACCGCAGCGGCCAAACCCGCTGCCAAGCCCGCCGCGGCAAAACCTGCCGCCAAGCCGGCCGCCGCGAAACCGGCTGCCAAGCCAGCGGCAAAACCAGCCACCGCGAAGAAGCCTGCGGTAGCGAAAAAACCAGCAGCACCGAAGCCAGCTGTTGCCAAGCCTGCTACTGCGCCAACCGCCTCCACAGCCAACTCGGTGTCCGCGCCGACCCCTGCTGCTGCGACCCCGACTGCAACGCCGGTAACCCCGACGCCATCCAGTCAGTCCTGATTTTTTCCAGGAGACGAAAAATGCCCGGCCTACGAAGGTCGGGCATTTTTTTGCGCCCTTAAGGCCGTTTCGTCAGTTGTAAGTGATGGAAACGGTGACCGCGCTGACCAGGCTGCCCTGAGTGATGGCTTCACCGGTCTTATGGTAAGCCGCCGCGAGGGGAAGTACGGCCTTGTTGCCGTTCGTCGCCACAGTTCGGCTGCGCTGCTCAGGGGTGCCATTGGCGGGGATGGTCGAAAGGGTGGGCGCGCGATGTGTCAGCCACAGCGCAGTGCCTTTTGAGCCGCCGGTATTGGCAAATAACTCGCCGTTGCCCACGGCGGGTGTTCCGGCAAATAGGAAGATCACGTTACGGATATCCGATTCGCAGTCGGCGGTAACCTCGAAGTCGAGCTGGCCGGCGGAGGGGCTCGCGTCCAGGTCGGAAATCTTGATCGTTGGCAACGTAATGTTCCGATTTTCGTCGCCCGCTGCCAGGTTGCAGGTGCCGGCGTTGACTTGTCCGGCGAAACTCAAGGTGCCGGTAGTCGCGGCGTGGGCGGTGAGGCTGACGAGTCCGCCAATCATGGCCATCAGCAGGGGAATGCTTCGAAGGTACATCGGGTTTTCCTCGGGTTTCAGTTAGTTGTAGGTAATGCTGACGGTGGCGGTACTAGCCAGAGTGCCTGGGCTGACCCTGCCGTTTTTGTGGTACGCGGCGCTGAGCGGCAAGACCGCCCGATCACCGGACACCGTCACCGTGCGCTGGTCATTGACGCTGATGGTCTGAGGCACGCCATTGATGCGTGAGTAGAGCCACAGCCCTATGCCTTGGGCGGTGCCCGTATTGGCGAACAGTGCGGTGTTGTCTGGCGCGGGCGTCCCGGTAAAACGAAAGGTGACGCTGCCAGCGTCGGTGCAATTGGCGGTGAGATCGAAGTTCTGAACGCCGGCGTACGGTGCGTCTTTCAAATCGCCGACATTGATCGGGGCAAGTGTGATCAGGCGGTTGACGTCCCCGGCGGCGAGGTCACAAGTGGCGGGAGCCCGGATGAAACGTATGGCGTTGCCGAACACCAATCGAAAACTTTCCGGGACGTTATGCCACCTGTCCTCCCAGAGGCTCCCACTGGGTATGGTCCCGTCTGCCACTGTGCCCATCTTGTAGAACGTGACTTGCGCCGAGGTGAAGCTTTGGACTTTTCCAGGGTACATAACGGTGCTCTGACTGGAGAGCCCGAAGTTTGCCGGCCCGCCATCGGCCCATGTCATCGACACCGTGATACCGATACCGGGTACCTCAGTGCGATAGATGAGTGTGCCGGGGTACAGATCGCGTGCGTAGCGCCCGGTAATCGTCCTCAGCGTCTGCCCCCAGCAATGGGTTGTGAAGCCGGGTGATGTGCCGTTGAACGCCTGTCGCAGGATCACGCCGCCGACAGGAATGCTGTCCGGCACGCTGATTGTCGTGGCCGTATTGAGGGTCAGCGTTGCATCCGGGTACCTGTCACAGGCCGCCTGTGCAGTGATCGATGTGCCCAGGGCCAGTAGTGCCGCCAGGAAGGGGAGGTGATGTTTCATCTTCAGTCCATCGTGAAAAGTGGCTGTGTAAACACGGGATGAACGGCGGGCCGCAGTCATTGGCATGCACCTGCGTCCACCTGAAGCAAGCGGTTGGCGCCCTGTTGTCCACTGACGTCGTAACGAAGCCGGCAGGAAGCGTTTCCCTCGGAGCCCCACTTCACCGCCAGCACCCCCTGGGAGCGCGATACGCGCGCAAAGGCTTTGCCACCCTGGCCGACCACGCCGACGCTGTTGCCATTCTCGTCGAACACATCGGAACCGAAGGGCAGCAGGCTGCCATCCTTGCGTAATGCAGAGATCAATAAGGCTTGGCCGCTGACGGTGTCGAAGTGCAGTTTCACCACCGAGCCTGCACGGGGGGCGACGTTTTGCGCGGCACTCTTGAGTTCCACATCTACAGACAGGTCCTTGGGGTCCAACTCGACCACGTTCTGGCGATAAGGTGTGAGGTACGGCACCACGGCATACCCGCCCTTGCCGACCTGGGCGCCGTGATTGCCATTGATCCGCGCACCTTGTGCGCCTGGGGCCTGGACAATGCCAATGGTTTCGCCCAGTTCCGGTGCGAAAATCACACCACCTGCGTGAGCGACGATGCCGCCGGTCATGCCCAGGGACGTTGCGCGGTAGGCGTTGCTCTGGCCGAACCCTGCCGACAGCACGCCGTGGCTGGCCTGGTATTTCATGTCGGCAGAGACCGAATTACTGCGGCCCTGCGTACGGCTACCCCCTACTCCGTAGCTGAATTGGCCGCGCTCGCCCAGGGTGCCGCCGAGGTTCATCCGTTCACCGCTGCTTTGATCGCCGCGATAGACAGTGGTGGTCAGGGTGGGGGAGCGAGCGTCGCTGCCTAAGGGCAGGCTCAGGGTCAGTTCCACTTGCTTGTCGACCCGCTCGCTCAGCAGATCCTTGGTGCGCTGGGCGCTGAGGGTGTAGCGCAGGCCCTTCCAGTTGCCGCTGTAACCGGTGGTAAAGGTCAGGTTGCCGCTGTTGCGGTTCCAGTAGTTTTGTGAGGATCCGGTCAGGTAGACCGTGCCGTTGCTCAAGCTTTGATTGAGGCTGATGTCCATCCTGTCGCGCAGACGCGATACGTTATCCAAGTTGTGCCCGCCGATGGCGAGGTCGCGAACCCGTGCGGCGTCGGCGATGCTCAGAAAGCCTTGCGTGGAGTATCGGTAGGCGCCGAGGGCAAAGTGGGTGCCGGTGTCGGTGAAGTTCTTGCTGTAGCGCAGCTGCACGCTTTGCCCCTGGCGTGAACCGTGGCCCGGTAATGTTGCATCTGAGTGGGTCAGGTCAAGGGAGAGCGCGCCATACGGGGTATTGAATGCCGCGCCCAGCAATTGCGACAAGTAGTCGTCACCTGCCACCGTCCCGGTGTAGCCGGTCACCAGGTTACTGAGGCCGTGCTGGTAAGTGGCTTGTACGAGCCTTGGGGGGTGGCGCAGGCCGATTTCATCCATCCTGCCGACGCTAAGGGAATAGCGGCTGTGGCCAGTGCGCAGCAGATTGGCGTTGGCGGCGAATGGCACTATGAATTCGCGTCGACGGCCATCTGCCTCGGTCACCGTGACGGTCAAGTCGCCGCCATAACCGGTAGGAAACAAATCGTTGAGCACGAACGGGCCAGGAGCGACCGACACTTCATCCAACAACACGCCCCGTTGGCGCACGGTAACCCGTGCATTGGTCTCGGCGATGCCGCGCACGACCGGGGCGAACCCGGTCTGAGAGTCCGGCAGCATCCGATCATCGCTGAACAGGCTGGCGCCACGCAGGCGCACGCTGTCGAACAGTTCGCCTGGGGTATAGATCTCGCCGAGCATCATCTGTGATCGCAGCGGGCTCAACTCGCGCTGCACATAGGTGCTGCTGCGCTGATAGCCCGAGGAGGTATCGGTCTGGCTGAAGCTGCCGCTGTGGCGCCAGTGCCAGTCTCCCAGATTGAGCCCCGTATTCAGGCCCAGGTAATGAGCGTCGACGGAGCGGCCATTTGTGCGGGTCTCAAAGGTGTTGGCGTTGTAGCGCACGAAAGCCGCATCGACCCCGCCGTCCCAGTGCCTGGGGTCGACATAACCGCGCGCTTTACGTGCCAGGTAGATCTGAGGAACCTGCAGGGTCAGGCGGTTTTCGCCCGAGTCGAATTGACCGGTGCTTCCCGGCAGGTAGGTTGAGATGTCTTCGCAGGGTGCAAACGCGGGAGTGGGCGTTTGTCTGGCTTCGGTGGGTTGAGCTTGTGCCGCGTCCAAGTCGATGCCAAACCTGAGCACGACATCCCGCTCCAGGCACATCTGTGCGGAATCTCGGCCCTTTACCGCGACAAACGTGAGGCTTTCGCGCCCAATCCATTGGCCATTGAGATAAACGTCGGTGCGGTAGCTGCCGGGCAGCACGACGTTACCCTGGCTGAATTTGCCTATGTCGACTTGTTGGCCGCCAACCCCATCCGGGAAGAAGGCCGGGTTGAACCTGACATTCTCGACACCTTGGGCGCCCACAGCATAGGCGCTGCTCATCAGTAAAAGGCAGCGCGTCGCAAGCATCAATTGATGACGCGCAAAAGGCCAGTTTCTTAAACTGGCGCGGGTGACAAAACTCATGTGTACCACTTCCAAAAAATAGGGGCTGTCCGAATTTGGGCAATGGGAAGCCCTACCCTGAAAACCGGGCATCAAACGAACGTGTGCAGTGAGGTCAGTAGCGGGGGGCGGGCCAATACGGCGCTAGGCAGCTCTCGGGGTCATGTCGAGACCCGGGCACTGTGGGTATTGCGCACTCCGTAGTCGTCGAGTGTCTGGAACTCCACGGTGGCGGCGCTGCCTGGTGGGGTTTTGAGGCTGGGCAGTTCGAAGCGCGTGCGATCACCCGGCGCCACCATGTTTCCAGCACCTGAAGACGCGGCCTTGCGTGGATGGCGCTGCCGGGACTCCAGCAACTCGACCTGTTCGAAGGTTACGTAGTAAGGCGTGGGGTTATAGACCTCCAGTACCTGGCCTTGCGCGGTCGATTCACGCCGCCATTGCAGTTTTCCCGGCGCCGCGTCGACCCCGGAAGGCAGGTTCGACGGTCGGAAAAACAGCTTGATCCGCGAGCGGAAGGCCAGTTGCAACTGATTGGCCTCCTGGGAGTGCGCGGGCACCTCCAACAGGTTGAGCCAGAACAGACTTTCCTGTTCGGTGGGCAAGGTGTCGCCCGTGTACGCCAGGCGTACGACCTGCTGCTTGCCTGGATCCATGCGAAAGATCGGCGGCGTGGCGATAAACGGCACCGTGGCCCTATCCGGGGTCGAGTGTTCGTCACCGCTGTCCAGCCAGACTTGGACCAGCACGGGTGCCTGGTTCTTGCTTTCGAGCCTGACCGTCACCTCCTTGTCGCGCTGCGGGTAGATGATCCGAGTGGTGCCAATGACCACGCTGGCGTGCCCGACGGCGGCACCAGACAGCGCAAGTGTCAATGCAATGAGACGGGCCACCCAGTGTGAAGTGAAAATGGCATTCATGGTTTTGATCGCCTGGCGCCTGGCGGTGTGACGCTTGCCGAGTGGCGCACGCGGGCACCGAAGTCGCTGACGGCGGTGAATTCGACGTTCAGCGCGCCGGTGGGGTATTCGCGTAACAATGGCAGTGCAAACAGTTTCACGTCGCCGCACGGCATCATCAGGCTGTCGTTGGCCTCTTTGTTTGGTGCTTTAGTGAATCGTTTTCCTTCGTTCAGCAAATCCACCGAACTCAGGGAAACATGATATGGCGTGGGGTTGGTGGCTTGCAGGGCGTAGCCATGCTCATGTGCGACCAGTTTCCATTGCAGCTTTGACGCAGCACTGGCTACGGAGTAGGGCAATGCCTGTGGTCGCAGGAACACACGCAAGCGAGTCCGAAATGCCAGTTCGATCTGGTTGCCTTGTTCGGTACCGGCGGTAAGCGGTGGTACTTCCAGCACATTCAGCCAGTAGAGGCTTTCGCGATCGGGGGCTGCGGCCGCTCCGGTATAGCGCAGCCGCAGCGCCTGCTGCTGGTGGGGCTCAATGCGGAAAATCGGTGGCGACAGGGTAAATGGCGTGCGTACCGTCGCCGGCGTCGAGCGGATATCGCCCGTGTCCAGCCAGGCTTGTACCAGCGCTGGACGGTCACCTTTGTTCTCCAGGCGTACCACCACTTCCTGCTGGTCAGCGGGATAGATCACGCGGGTGCCATGCATAATGACCCCGGCCCGGGCGGGAACTGCTTGCAGCAATAACCCCACAACACCACAGGTGTAAAGCACGAGGCAGGCCAGCTTTTTCATGCTCAAAGCTCTCTTCGAATCAAGCGGGTGGGCCTGCCTGGCGGCGGCAGGCCCGTTGCGCGCAAGGCCCGCCAGAGCGGGCCTGCTTTTCTATCAATCGGCGTACACGACCATGAAGCCGACGCGGGTCTTGACAGTACCTTCAGTCGCGGCACCACTGGCGTACATCTGTGCGGCCAATGGGATGACAGCCTGGTTGTCGGCGATGACCACACCTTCGGATTTTTCCGTGTAAACGTTGATCGGAGTGCCATTACGGTTGGTCACCTCAACCTGTACGTTCTTGGCGTTGGTGGTGTCGGACGGGTCATCGTAGCCGTCGATGTTCAAGCGCCCGGTCGCCACATCAATGGCCGGGCTGGTAGGGTCGAATGCAACCATTGCGGTGCGTCCGTTGGTGCAGCCACCTTCGCCAGGTGCGCCTATGCGGATGGTGAAGCCGGTCAGGTTGGCGCGATCACCCGGTTTCTGCAGGCGTGCGGCGGACACGCCACCGAGGTTGACGTCTTTGACCACGGCGCCGGTGCCTGGCGCTGCGCCTTCAATGGTGCAAGTCGTATCGCTCACCAACCCGGTGAAGTTGATGGTTCCGTCGTTGGCAGCCTGTGCCGGCTGCGAAACCGCCGCGGCTAAGGCGAGTACTACGGCGAGGGTAGAGAAAACGTTGACTTTCATAGTGTTCCCAATCGTGAGTTATCTGAGTAACCCGCCACACATTGAAGTGTTGCATCGGTAATTTGTTTCGTTTTTTTACCGAATGGCAGGTGGCAGTAATTTGGCTGGGAACGTTATTTTTGCCTATCGACAGGTCACGAGATTTATCTCGTAAATATTCGAAGTCTAAAATTTTAATTAAAACAATTGTATGTGGTGGTGTCTGTAGGGTTTCAATGTAAGACATGTATGTAGGAATAACTTGTCAGGCGCATGTTGGCTGTTTTTGATGGATTGATTCACGAAAAAGGCTGCGCTATACACTGTTCGTGCAACGAGCATATGTGTACTAATTTTTACTTACTTGAGCGAACTTCCGGGTGTCTGAAATGCACACCATCATGTTGCTGGATAATCATGAAATGGTTCGGCAGGGAATTGAACTGGGCCTGCGCAAAGAGCCCGACCTGGAGGTCATCGGGTCCTTCGGCACATCCAGGGAGTTGCTTGATGCGCTCGGCCAACAACCTGCGGATGTGGTGGTGATGGACTTTACACTGGGGCCGTCAGACATCGATGGCCTCGGCCTGATCCAGATGCTGGGCAGGCGTTTCAAACGTTGCAAGGTGCTCGTTGTGTCATCCCGCTGCACGCGCGCAACGGTGATACTGGCGTTGAAGGCCGGGAGCTTTGGAGTGCTGGGCAAGACCGAACACCTCACGGAATTGATCGTGGCTATTCGGACTGTCGCCCAGGGGCGGATTTACCTGCAGCGTTGCATGTTGTCGGTGCTGCGGGAGGGAGAGTCTGTTCTGGCACGGGAGAATATCAAGTCGACACTTGAAAATGCACTGCCGGTACGATTGAGCGGCGCCTTGACCCCCAGGGAACAGGAGGTCCTGCGTTGTTTTCTGGACGGAATGTCCGTGAATTCAATTGCGGCAAAGTTTTCGCGTAGCGCGAGTACTATCAGTACACAAAAACAGTCGGCGTATCGGAAGTTGGGTATCAGGACTGACAGTGAGCTTTTTATGTTTACCAAGCAGTTTGGTCGTCCTGATTAACGCCGCGTGGTTTGAATGTTTGACTTGCGCGAGTATTTAAATCGGCCTGTCCAGATAACGCAGGGCCAATTGCTCAGTTGTCTGGCGTGCCGGCGATAGCAGATGGGGCGCCACCAGCATCATGATCTGGTAAACCACCACCTGTACTTCGCCTTCACGATCGAGAATCCGTTGGTAATCCAGGGAGAACAGCAAGGTCATGGTGATCTGCTCCACCAGTTGCCCCAGGGCCTGGGTGCTACTGACCAGTTGTCCTGCCGTCTTCAACCGCGCCAGCAATGACGCCAGGGTCCGTTTCAGCGCCGTCAGCAGGTTGCGAATGCCCTTGGCCAGCTTCGGCAGGCGCCCTGCCAGATTCGACAGGTCCTGAAACAGAAACCGATAATGCGCCATGCGCTCGACAATCAAGTGCAAGAACAGCCAGTAATCCTCGGCTTCCAATTGCGCGTCTGGCGGTGGGTCCAGCAGGGGCGCCAGCTCATTCTGGAAACGCTCGAACAGCCCCAGGACCAGCGGCTCCTTGCCATGGAAGTGGTAGTAGAGGTTGCCGGGGCTGATCCCCATTTCATTGGCCACCTCCATGGTCGACACGTTGGGTTCGCCCTTCTGGTTGAACAGTTGCAGGGCGCATTCAAGGATACGGTCGCGGGTCTTCATCCAGTCTTCTTAAGGTGATCGTTGAGCTCAGCGCACGCGCACGTAAGTGCCCGGTGCCGCTTCCATCGGTGGGTAATTCTGGTTGCCCAGGGCGGTGAGGGTTTCGCGTTGTACGCCGGAACGCTGTTGGATCCATTCCAGCCAACGCGGCCACCAGCTGCCTTCGACGTGGTTGGCGTCGTAATACCAGGCGCGTGGGTCGCTGCTCAGCTTGAGGTTCTCGACGTAGTTGGCCTTGGGGTTGCCCGGCGGGTTGAGAATGCTCTGGATATGTCCGCTGTTGGACAGCACGAAGCGCCGCTCGCCGCCCAGCAACTGAGTGGAGCGATACACCGCATCCCACGGCGTGATGTGGTCGTTGATGCCGGCCACGCTGAAACTGTCCACCGTGACCTTCTGCAAATCGATGGGCGTGCCACACACTTCCAGGCCGCCCGGATGGCTCAGTGGGTTGTGCTTGAAGAAGTCCAGCAGGTCGCCGTGCAAGGCGGCGGGCAGGCGCGTGTTGTCGTTGTTCCAGTACAGGATGTCGAAGGCCGGTGGTTCCTTGCCCAGCAGGTAATTGTTGATCCAGTAGTTCCAGATCAGGTCATTGGGGCGCATCCAGGCAAATACCTTGGCCATGTCGCGGCCGTCGAGCACGCCTTGCTGGTAGGAGCGACGCTTGGCGGCTTCCAGGGTCTGCTCGTCGGCGAACAGGGTGGCGGGGCTGTCGATCTGGCTGTCCAGCAGGCTCACCAGGTAACTTGCGCTGGAGATGCGGCGCAGCTGGCGCTTGGCCTGTAGGTGGCCTTGCAGCGCGGCGATGGTCAGGCCGCCGGCGCAGGCGCCCATCAGGTTGACCTCGCGGGCGCCGCTGATCGCGCGACAGACGTTGAGTGCTTCCTCCAGCGCGGCGACATAGGTGGAAAGGCCCCATTCGCGATGCCGCACATCCGGATTGCGCCAGCTGACCATGAAGGTCTGCAGGCCGTTTTTCAGGGCGTACTGCACAAAGCTGTTGGCCGGGCTCAGGTCGAAAATGTAGAACTTGTTGATTTGCGGCGGCACGACCAGCAGCGGCTTGGCGTACTGTTTTTCGCTCATGGGCTTGTACTGGATCAGCTCCAGCAGCTCATTGCGAAACACCACCGAACCGGGGGTGGTGGCGACCGTCTTGCCCACTTCGAAAGCGTGCTTGCTCACCTGGCGTGGCAGGCCATTGTTGTGCAGCAGGTCTTCGACCAGGTTGGTCACCCCGCGCACCACGCTGTTGCCGCCGGAGTTGAGCAGCTCCTTGACCGCCAACGGATTGAGCAGGGTGTTGGACGGCGAGACCGCATCGTTGAGCAATGAGAAGGCAAAGTGCGCACGGGCCCGGTCATCGTCGCTGAGGGTGCTGTCATCGATCCAGTGACGTGTCTGCTTCTGCCAGCTCAGATAGGCCTGCAGGCTGCGGCGGTACAGGGGGTTTAGCTTCCAGGTGGGGTCGTTGAAGCGGCTGTCGTTGGGGTTGGGTTCGTGCACGGTTTCACCGAGCAGTACGCGGCCCAGTTGCCCGCTCAGCGCCCAGGCATGCCGAACGGTATGCACCGGGTTGCGCAGGCCATGGGCAGCCACGCTGCGCAGCGTCGACAGCAAATCCCGGCCGCGCAGGCCGGTGATCGCATTTTGCGCGTTGATGAACGCGGCGGGTGTGGGCGCCGGGTTCGTCACGGGTCTTTCTCGCATGAGCCAACACTCCTTCGTCAAGCCATCAAACAGGCACGCCAATTCAGAACCATAGTCGGTTCCTGGCAAGTTGCGCGGCGGTGTGGTCCTTACACGGCCGGTCGCGGATGAATCACCGCGCGCATGCGCTCCTCTTCAAGAAACTTCATGATGATCGGCGCCACGGCTTCGGCCCGGGTGATCAGGAACAGGTGGCCGTCATCGATGATGTGCAACTGTGCATTGGGAATGCGCCAGGCGAGCATGCGCATGTTGATCAGCGGGATCAGCGGGTCATCGTCCCCCGCCAGCACCAGGGTGGGCTGGCGGATCTTGTGCAACCAGTGGATGCTGGTCCAGCCCAACCCGGCGAACAGTTGCCAGTAGTAGCCGAGCTTGCCGGCCGAGCGCACTTTGCTGGCGTGTTCGGCGGCCAGTTTCGAATCGCGGCGGAACGAACCGCCGTAGATCATCGGCGCGATGCGCACCACGTGGGACGGCTGGATGTAGCGGCGCGGGCTGGCCATCAGCCACAGCACTTTTGGCTTGCCCGGCACCATCACTGCACCCGCCGCCGTGGCTGCGAGGATCAACTTTTTGCACCGCTCCGGGTAGTCATAGGCAAACTGCTGCGCCAGCGCGCCGCCCCAGGACACGCCAACGGCATTCACCTGGCCATAGTTCAGGTAATCGAGCATACGCGCGGTGAGTTTGGCCAAACCGGGAAAGCGGTACGGTCGATTGGGTGTCGACGAACCGCCCACGCCGGGCACATCGAAGGCGATCACTTCCAGGTCCGGGTCCAGCGCCTGGACGAACGGAAACACCAACTCAAGGTTGGCGCCGATGCCATTGAAGATCAGCAGCGGCGTCAAGTGAGGCTTGCCCGGGCGTACCGCCGTGCGGATGGTCTGGCCATCCAGGTCGATGGTACGGAAGATGAACGGTTGCGGCATGCTCAAACCCTGTGAAGTGTTACAGCCGGAATGCGGTCAATGTGGGACGGGGCAAGCCCCCTCCCACATTTGAATGCATTTCAATTTAGCGTTCGTGTACGTAGGTGCCGGGCGCCGCCTCTGCTGCGGCGTAGGTTTTGTTACCCAAACTCGTAGGCGCCTTTTTCAACTTACCCGCTCGCTCCGCCTGCCATGCCTGCCAATGCAGCCACCACGAATCCGTATGCTTGGTCGCATTCTCCTGCCACTCAAGCGGCTTGCCCGCCAGGCCATCGCTGGTCTGGTAGCGCGCCTTGGGGTTGCCCGGCGGGTTGAGGATGCTCTGGATATGCCCGCTGCTCGACAGCACGAACTCGACCTTGCCACCAAACAGCTGCGCCGACTTGTAGCAGGATTGCCACGGCGTAATGTGATCGTTGGTGCCCGCCAATGAATAGATATCGGCGGTGACCTGCTTCAGGTCGATGGGCGTGCCGCACACTTCCAGTGCGTTGGCGCGCACCAGTGGGTTGTTCTTGAACAGTTCGATCAGATCGCCGTGGAACGCCGCCGGCAAGCGCGTGGTGTCGTTGTTCCAGAACAGGATGTCGAACACCGGCGGCTCGTTGCCCAGCAGGTAGTTGTTCACCCAGTAGTTCCAGATCAGGTCATTGGGGCGCATCCAGGCGAACACCTTGGCCATGTCGCGGCCTTCGAGCACGCCGGCCTGGTAGGAATGGCGCTTGGCCGCCTCCAGGGTCTGCTCGTCGACGAACAGCGCCACCTGGGTGTCCAGCGTGGTGTCCAGCACGCTCACCAGCAGGGTCAGGGCGTTGACCTTCTTCTCCCCCAGCGCCGCGTAGTGGCCAAGCAGGGCGGTGCAGGTAATGCCGCCGGAGCAGGCGCCGAGCATATTCACGTCTTTGCTGCCGGTGATCGCGGTGACCACATCGACGGCTTCCTTGAGCGCTTCGATATAGGTCGACAGGCCCCACTCGCGCTGCGCCTTGGTCGGGTTGCGCCAGCTGACGATGAACGTCTGCTGGCCGTTGCGCAGGCAAAAGCGCGCCAGGCTCTTCTCCGGGCTCAGGTCGAATACATAGAATTTGTTGATCTGCGGCGGCACCACCAGCAGCGGGCGTTCGTGCACCTGTTCGGTGATCGGCTTGTACTGGATCAACTCCAGCACGTCATTGCGAAACACCACCGCGCCTTCGGTGGTGCCCAGGGTCTTGCCCACTTCAAAGGCGCCCATGTTGACCTGGCTGGGCATGCCGCCGTTGTGCACCATGTCCTTGGCCAGGTGGGACAGGCCGTCGAGCAGGCTCTTGCCGCCGGTTTCAAAGAAACGCTTGACCGCCGCCGGGTTGGCCGCGCTGTTGGTGGGGGCCATGGCTTCGGTCATCAGGTTGATCACGAAGTGGCCACGGCTGATGTCCTGTTCCGACAGGTTGCTGTCGCCGATCCAGTCGTGCAGTTCCTTGCGCCACGCCAGGTAGGTTTGCAGGTAGCGCTTGTAGAGCGGGTTCTGGCTCCAGGCCGGGTCGGTGAAACGACGGTCATCGCTTTCCGGCACCAGCGCGGATTTGCCAAACATCACATTCTTCAGTTCGACGCCAAAATGGGCGACGTGCTTGACGCTGTGCAACGGTTGCTTGATGGCTTGGGTCAGCACCATCTTCGCCGAGGCGATTAAATCCTTTTTACGTAACGCGATGATCGGGTTGAGCCCCAGAGTGTTTTCCGAGGCCTGGCGTTTCAAGTCATCGTTGTTCTTGTTACTCATCTACGACGCTCCATTGTCCGAAAGACGAGTACCGGGGACCGCTGCGCACCCAGTTTCGATACACAACACAAGCCTGGTACTGCGACTCGGGTGACCGTTGATACCACATCGTCAAATGCAGGGAACTTGCCAGTTCCATTGGTTACCCGAGTTTAATTTTTTTCGCAAGCGGGCCAATCGTTGGCCACGCGACAGGGCATTCAAGCAGATGAAATTAGAAAATGCGCTCTAAAGAGCAAGACGCCTGAGCTAGAGCATCAGCCGTACGACCGACTCGCTCGGGTCGCGGGTTTTGCCGGCGGCTTTGAGTTCGGCAAGATAGTCGGCCCACAGCGCGTCCTGACGCACGGCCAACTGATAGAGGTAGTCCCAGGTGAACAGTCCACTGTCATGCCCGTCGTCAAAGGTCAATTTCAGTGCGTACTGGCCGGCCGGTTCGATCTTGATCAGCTTCACGTTGAGCTTGCCGAATTGCAGGATCGGCTTACCGTGGCCCTGGACCTCGGCGGAAGGCGAGTGGGTGCGCAACAGTTCGGCAGGAAGTTGGTACACCTCGTCGGGCCCGTAGGTGAGGCCTAGGGTGTTGGAGGTTTTGTGCAGGTTTACAGCAGTGGGAAACTTCGACATTGGCAATAATCCTGATGGAACCGGCCTCAAAATGTAGGAGGGGGCTTGCCCCCGATAGCAGTGTGTCAGTCAGTACATAGTTGTCTGACAGACCGCCATCGGGGGCAAGCCCCCTCCCACATTCAAGTGAAGCGATTCTGTGTGAGGCTTACAGAATATAGCGCGACAAGTCTTCGTTTTGCGCCAATTCGCCCAAGTGGCTGTTGACGTAAGCCGTGTCGATCTTGATCACTTCGCCATTCTGCGCACCGGCCAGGTCGCCGGCACTGAAAGACACTTCCTCCAGCAGCCGCTCCAGCAAGGTGTGCAGGCGACGGGCGCCGATGTTCTCGGTCTTCTCGTTGACCTGCCAGGCGATCTCCGCCAGGCGCTTGATACCGTCTGTCTGGAACTCGATGCCCAAGCCTTCGGTTTTCAGCAGTTCACGGTACTGCTCGGTGAGCGAGGCGTGCGGCTCGCTGAGGATGCGTTCGAAGTCGCCCGGGGTCAGCGCCTTCAACTCCACGCGAATCGGCAGGCGGCCTTGCAGCTCCGGCACCAGGTCGCTTGGCTTGCTCAGGTGGAACGCACCGGAGGCGATAAACAGGATGTGGTCGGTCTTGACCATGCCCAGCTTGGTGTTCACGGTGCAACCTTCGATCAGCGGCAGCAGGTCGCGCTGTACGCCTTCACGGGACACATCGACGCCGCCGGAGTTACCGCGCTTGGCCACCTTGTCGATCTCGTCGATAAACACGATGCCATGCTGCTCGACCGCCTCCAGGGCCTTGGCCTTGAGTTCTTCCTCATTCACCAGGCGCCCGGCTTCTTCGTCGCGCACCAGTTTCAGCGCTTCCTTCACCTTGAGCTTGCGGCTTTTCTTCTTGCCCTTGCCCATGTTGGCGAACAGGTTCTGCAACTGACTGGTCATCTCTTCCATGCCAGGCGGGGCAGAGATGTCGACGCCGGACACTTCGGCGACTTCGATCTCGATTTCCTTGTCGTCCAGCTGGCCTTCACGCAGGCGCTTGCGGAACAGCTGGCGGGTGTTGGAGTCCGAGGCCGGTGCGGCGTCTTCGTTGAAACCCATGCGTGCCGGCGGCAGCAAGGCGTCGAGGATGCGTTCTTCGGCGGCGTCTTCGGCGCGATGGCTGACCTTGGTCATTTCCTGTTCGCGCAGCATTTTCAGGGCTGCGTCGGCCAGGTCACGAATGATCGACTCGACGTCACGGCCCACATAGCCCACTTCGGTGAACTTGGTGGCTTCTACCTTGATGAACGGCGCGTTGGCCAGCTTGGCCAGGCGACGGGCGATCTCGGTTTTGCCGACGCCGGTCGGGCCGATCATCAGGATGTTCTTTGGCGTTACTTCAACGCGCAGTTCTTCGGGCAGTTGCATCCGGCGCCAGCGGTTACGCAGCGCGATGGCTACGGCGCGCTTGGCATCGTCCTGGCCGATGATATGGCGGTTGAGTTCATGGACGATTTCGCGGGGAGTCATGGACATAATGTTTGGCGGCCTCAAGCGGGAATAAGCCTACGGCTTACTCGGCGAGGTCCTGCTCCTCAATGGTGAAGTTGTGGTTGGTGAACACGCAGATATCGCCGGCGATGCCCAGGGCAGTCTCGACGATTTCGCGGGCCGACAGGTCGGTTTTCTTCAACAGTGCGCTGGCTGCCGCCTGGGCGTAGCCACCGCCGGAACCCATGGCGATCAGGCCATGTTCGGGCTCAACCACATCGCCGTTGCCGGTGATGATCAGGGACGCGTCTTTGTTGGCGACGGCCAGCATGGCTTCCAGGCGGCTGAGGGAGCGGTCGGTGCGCCATTCTTTGGCAAGTTCGACTGCGGCGCGCACGAGGTGGCCCTGGTGTTTTTCCAACTGGCCTTCGAAACGTTCGAAAAGGGTGAAGGCGTCGGCGGTAGCGCCGGCAAAGCCCGCGAGAACCTGGCCGTGGTACAGGCGACGCACTTTCTTGGCGTTGCCTTTCATCACGGTATTACCCAGGGAAACCTGGCCGTCGCCGCCCATGACGACTTTGCCGTGGCGACGTACTGAAACGATGGTGGTCAAGGGGAGAGTCTCCACGCAGCGGGGCGAAAATGCCCTGATGGAAACTCATATGGGGGTGGCGGAGGGGATTTCAACCATAGGGGGTTATGGCGGACGAGTGGTGCTCAAGGGTCTGACACACATCCACAGCGCTGCAAAACCAAATGTGGGAGGGGACAAGCCCCCTTCCCACATTTGATCCAGGTTGGCTGAAGGTCAGCGGCTCTGGCGTTGTTGTAACAACAGGTTGCTAAAACCCGCGCCGGCCAATTGCTTTTGCGCCACGGTCAGCTGTTCACGGTTGCTGAACGGTCCTACCAGTACGCGATACCAGGTCGCATCCTTCACAGTGCCGGACTCCACTGTCACCGACTGGCCCAGCAGAATGATCTGCGCCCGCACGCGGTCCGCATCCGCCTGTTTGGGGAACGAGCCCGCTTGCAGGAAGAACTTGGTCACTGGCGCGGCCTTGGTCTCGGCCACCGGCGGTGCTGGCGGCGGGGTGATCCCGGCCAATGCGGCCTGGGCGCGCGCTGTGTCGATTTTAGCGGCTTCCGCCGGGGTGACCGGGGTGGTCGGCACTTGCGGCGTCGGCAGGGTTTTCTCCGGCACGGCGTCCGGCGGCACGATCACTTCCGATTCGGGCAACAGCGTGTAGAAGTCGTACTTCGGCTTTACCGGAGCGGTCGGGCTCGGCGCAGTCTTGTTGGCTTCGGCCATTTTCGTGGCCTTCTGTTGCTCCTGCTTGACCCGTTTGACGTCATCGCCCTTGCCCGGATCCAGTTTCATCAGGAATACGATAAACGCGCCGACGGTGAGGCCGATCGCCATCCACAACCAGCCCGGGATCGGCTTCTTCGCCGGGGCCTGATAGCGGCTGGCGCCGCGCTTGGGTGCAGGTTTTTTCTTGGCAGCCAACTTACATACGCTCCAGTGTTTCCAGGCCCAACAGTTCCAGGCCTTGCTTGAGGGTCCGTCCAGCCAGGGCGGCGAGGCGCAGGCGGCTTTGCTTCTGGGCTTCGTCGTCGGCAGTCAGGATCGGGCAGTTCTCGTAGAAGCTGGAGAAGAGGCCGGCGACTTCGTACAGGTAGGTGCACAGGATGTGCGGGGTGCCTTTTTCGCCGACGCTGTTCAGCACTTCGCCGAATTGCGCCAGCTTGGCGGCCAGTTCCTGCTCGTGCGGGGCGTCCAGCACGATGTGCCCTTCAACTTCGCTGAAGTCCTTGCCCAGTTTGCGGAACACGCCGGCCACGCGGGTGTAGGCGTAAAGCAGGTACGGTGCGGTGTTGCCTTCGAAGTTGAGCATCAGCTCGAAGTTGAAGCTGTAGTCGCTGGTGCGGTGCTTGGACAGGTCGGCGTATTTCACCGCACCAATGCCTACCACGCGGGCGATGTTGCGCAGGTCGGCCTCGGCCAGTTCCGGGTTCTTTTCCTTCACCAGGTTGTAGGCACGTTCCTGGGCTTCGGTCAGCAGGTCGATCAGCTTCACGGTGCCGCCGTCACGGGTCTTGAACGGGCGGCCATCGGCGCCGTTCATGGTGCCGAAGCCCATGTGTTCCATGTGCATCGGGTGGGTGACGAAGCCCGCGCGGCGTGCCACTTCGAACACTTGCTGGAAGTGCAGGGCCTGGCGCTGGTCGACGAAATACAGCGCACGGTCGGCCTTGAGCACCCCACTGCGGTAGCGCACGGCCGCCAGGTCGGTGGTGGCATACAGGTAGCCGCCATCGGCCTTGACGATGATCACCGGCAGCGGCTCGCCGTCGGCGGTCTTGAATTCTTCGAGGAACACGCATTGCGCGCCGTTGCTCTCCACCAGCAGGCCCTGGGCCTTGAGGTCGTTGACCACGTTGATCAGGTCGTCGTTGTAGGCGCTTTCGCCCATCACGTCGGCCATGGTCAGCTTGACGTTGAGCAGATCGTAGATTTCCTGGCAGTGCGACAGCGAGATCTCACGGAAACGGTTCCACAGCGCCAGGCATTCCTCGTCACCGGCTTGCAGTTTGACCACCAGGCCACGGGCGCGGTCGGCGAACTCTTCGGATTCGTCGAAGCGCTTCTTGGCGGCGCGGTAGAAGTTTTCCAGGTCCGACAGCTCGTTGCTGGTGATCGGGTTTTCTTGCAGGTAAGCCATCAGCATGCCGAACTGGGTGCCCCAGTCGCCCACGTGGTTCTGACGGATCACGCTGTCGCCGAGGAACTCCAGCACCCGCGCCACGCCATCGCCGATGATGGTGGAGCGCAGGTGGCCCACGTGCATCTCTTTGGCCAGGTTCGGTGCCGACAGGTCGATGACCACGCGCTGCAGCGGGCCGGCCTTGAGCACGCCGATCCTGGCGTCGGCCAGGGCTGCATCCAGGCGCGAAGCCAGGGCCTGGGTGTTCTGGAAGAAGTTGATAAAACCGGGGCCGGCGATTTCGGCCTTGGTGACGCTTTCGTCGGCCGGCAGCGCGGCGATGATTTTTTCCGCCAGGTCGCGCGGTTTCATGCCGGCCGGCTTGGACAGCATCATCGCAATGTTGCTGGCGAAGTCACCGTGGGTCTTGTCGCGGGTGTTTTCCACCTGGATCGCCGGCGACAGGCCTTCAGGCAACACACCTTCGTTGACGAGTTGGGTGAGGGCTTGTTGGATCAGCTGGCGAATGGTGTCTTTCATGGTGTTCTCTTTCGACCGCAAGCGGCGGCGCGCGATGCGCAGGTGGAAAAACTGGGCATTATCCGTGGCGAGGGCGGGCTTGCCAACCTTCGCGGGACCTGTGGCCAGGGTTAATACAAATCTACCGGGTCTACGTCCAACGACCATCGCACTTGCCGGCCGCTGGGCATTTGCTCCAGGGCAAGCAACCAGTTACTTAATAGCCGATGCAGCGGTGCGCGGGAGGTTGCCTGCAAGAGTAGCTGAGCGCGATAGCGCCCGGCGCGGCGCTCCATGGGCGCAGGCACCGGGCCGAGCAGTTCGATGCCGCTCAGACCTGGTTCGCCAAGCAAACGTTCGGCCGCGCTGCACGCTTCATCCAGGAAACCTTCGGCCTGCCCCGGCTTGTGCGCTTCGGCGCGTAGCAGTGCCAGGTGGGAAAACGGCGGCAGGCCGGCGGCGCGACGTTCGCTCAGGGCCTGTTCGGCGAAGGCGAAGTAGCCTTGCTCGGTGAGCTGGATCAGCAGCGGATGGTCGGCCAGGTGCGTCTGGATAATCACCCGGCCTGGCTCCTCGGCACGCCCTGCGCGGCCCGCAACCTGCACGATCAACTGCGCCATGCGCTCGCTGGCACGGAAATCCCCGGAGAACAGCCCACCGTCCGCATCCAGGATTGACACCAGGGTCACCCGTGGAAAGTGATGCCCCTTGGCAAGCATCTGCGTGCCGATGAGGATGCACGGCTGGCCTTTCTGGATGGTGGCGAACAGCTGGTTCATCGCGTCTTTGCGCGACGTGCTGTCACGGTCGACCCGCAGCACCGGGTAATCCGGGAACAGGATGCCCAGGCGTTCCTCGGCGCGCTCGGTGCCTGCGCCGACCGGTCGCAGGTCGACTTTGCCGCACTGCGGGCAATGGCGCGGCACCCGCTCCACATGGCCGCAGTGGTGGCAGCGCAGTTCGCCGTGGCGCTGGTGCACCGTCATGCGCGCGTCGCAGCGCTCGCACTCGGACATCCAGCCGCAGTCATGGCACAGCAGCGTCGGCGCAAAGCCGCGCCGATTGAGGAACACCAGCACCTGCTGGCCAGCGGCGAGGGTCTGGCCGATGGCTTGTTGCATTGGCCCGGAAATACCGCTGTCCAGCGGGCGGCTTTTGACGTCCAGGCGCAGGAAACGTGGTTGCTTGGCGCCGCCCGCCCGTTCGTTGAGGCGCAAGAGGCCGTAACGGCCGGTGTAGGCGTTGTGCAGGCTTTCCAGGGACGGCGTGGCCGAGCCCAGCACAATCGGAATGTCTTCCTGGCGAGCGCGCACCAGCGCCAGGTCGCGGGCGTGGTAGCGCAGGCCTTCCTGCTGTTTATAGGAGCCGTCGTGTTCCTCGTCGATGATAATCAGCCCGGGGTTTTTCATCGGGGTGAACAGCGCCGAACGGGTGCCGATAATAATGTCGGCCTCGCCATCCCGCGCTGCCAGCCAGGACTCCAGGCGCTCGCGGTCGTTGACCGCCGAATGCACCAGCGCGATACGCGCATTGAAACGCTGCTCGAAGCGCGCCAGGGTCTGCGGGCCGAGGTTGATCTCGGGGATCAGCACCAGCGCCTGTTTGCCGGCTTGCAGGGTTTCGCGGATCAACTGCAAATAGACTTCGGTCTTGCCGCTGCCCGTGACGCCGGCCAGCAGGAAAGCGTGGAAACTGTCGAAGCCTGCTCGGATCGCTTCGTAGGCGGCGCGTTGCTCGGGGTTCAGCGGCAATTCCGGCTGGGCCAGCCAGTGTTCGTGGCGGGCGTCAGGGGCGTGCTTGCGGATTTCCACCTGTACCAGGCCTTTTGCAAGCAGCAGGTCGAGGCTGTCTTTGCTCAGCATCAGCTTGCTCAGCAGTTGATGAGCCACGCCATGGGGATGCTGCGCCAGCGTGGCCAGTGCTTCACGTTGGCGTGGGGCACGGGCGATGCGCGGGTCGTCGAGGCGCGCGCCGGGCACCATCGACCAGAAGCGCTCCTGACGCGCTTCGGCCAGTTCGCCCTGGCGCAGCAGCACCGGCAAGGCCCAGCTCAACGTATCGCCCAGGCTGTGCTGGTAATACTGAGCGGTCCACAGGCACAGCTTGAACAGCGCGGGTGGCAGTGGAGGGGTGGTGTCGAGAATGGCCAGCGCGGGCTTGAGTTTTTCGGCCGGCACTTCGCTGTGGTCGGTGACTTCAACCAGAATGCCGATCATCTCACGCCGCCCGAACGGCACACGCACACGCATGCCCGGTTGCAACTGCGCCCGCAGTACGCCGGCCGGCGCCCGGTAATCGAACAGGCGGCGCAGGGGCGAAGGCAGGGCGAGGCGCAGAATGGCGTCGGGCACGCGAGGAGTCTCATATAAAGGCAGGCGGTGGCGCAGGGGCGGGAGCCTAGCAGAGCCGGGAGAGCTTGGGTATGCCACGGTTTTCTGATGAAAGGAGGTTTTCAGCCAGATGTGCAGCTTGCGTGATTGAAAAGGTCTGGTAGAATCTGCGGCCTAATTACGTGCGGTATTCGACAATAGTGTCGAGTGGCGGCACGCTAGCCCGAGGAAGTGCCATGAAAGCCGATATCCATCCAGCGTACGAAACCATCGAAGTCACCTGCAGCTGCGGCAACAAGTTCGAAACCCGTTCGAACCTGTGCAAGCCACTGGGTACTGACGTATGCAACGAGTGCCACCCGTTCTACACCGGTAAGCAGAAAACTCTGGACACCGGCGGCCGTGTACAGCGCTTCGCAGATCGCTTTGGTGCTTTCGGCAAGAAGCCTGCTGCTACTCCAGCAGAGTAAGGCTCAAAAGCCTTATGGGCTTTTGCCAGCTGTTGAAAAAGGCGTCCCGTGTGGGCGCCTTTTTTGTGCCTGGGATTTGGCTTTCAGTCGCCCAGGCCGACGTGTCGTGCCCCGCGCCGTCCGCCTTGGCCCGGGTGGAGGTGCAACGCGTGGTGGATGGCGACACCGTGCGCCTGAAGGATGGCCGCAGTGTGCGGATGATCGGTCTCAATGCCCCGGAAACCGGCAAGCAAGGCCGCTCCGACGAGCCCTACGCCGTCGCGGCTCGCCAGCGTTTGCAGGTGTTGGTTGAGGCCAGTGGCGGCCGGGTTGGCTTGGTGCCGGGGCGCGAGAGCAAGGACCGCTACGGCCGTACCTTGGCCCACCTCTACAGCGCTGATGGAAAGAACCTTGAGGCGCAACTGCTGGCCGAAGGCCTGGGGTTTCAGGTGGGGGTCGCGCCCAATGTCGATCTTGTCGCTTGCCAGAAAGCTGCGGAGGACAGCGCCCGTGACGCGCGTTTGGGCGTATGGCAGCCGTCACCCGTGCAAGGCGTGGCGCAACTCAAGCAGTCCGGCTTCGCCCTGGTCAGCGGCCGAGTGAGCAAGGTCGAACGTAATCGTGGTGGAATCTGGATCGAGTTGCAGGGATCACTGGTATTACGCATTGCACCCGAACTCGCCCGCCGGTTCGACTCCGTATTGTTCAGTGGTCTGCAAGGCAGGGCAGTCGAGGCCCGTGGCTGGGTGCAGGATCGATCCAGACGGGGTGGCCGGAAAAACGGCCAGGCACGTTGGTTGCTGCCGCTGACCGACCCCAGCATGCTCAAATTGGCTGATTAATAAAAAATTGTAGACATTTTTTTATTCGATTGTGAACAGTTAACCCCTTGTATCCCGTGGCCTTAGACCAAAGTACGGCGCTTTGGGGCCTTGACACCTGTGACTACCCAGTCTTGTAGGGACTTTGCGACACGCGTATCCTCGGCGGTCCGTCGACCAACAGTAAAAGCGGAATGCCGATATGTCTGATTTGAAAACTGCCGCTCTCGAATATCATGCCCATCCTCGTCCAGGAAAGCTGAGTGTAGAGCTCACCAAGGCCACTGCCACCGCCCGCGACCTGTCGCTGGCCTACAGCCCTGGTGTTGCCGAGCCCGTACGCGAAATCGCCCGCGACCCCGAACTGGCGTACAAGTACACCGGCAAAGGCAACCTGGTTGCAGTGATTTCCGATGGCACCGCGATTCTCGGCCTGGGCAACCTCGGTCCATTGGCCTCCAAGCCAGTCATGGAAGGCAAGGGCGTGCTGTTCAAGCGCTTTGCCGGCATCGACGTTTTCGACATCGAAGTCGACTCCGAAAGCCCGCAGGCTTTCATCGACACGGTCAAGCGCATTTCCATCACCTTCGGTGGCATCAACCTGGAAGACATCAAGGCACCTGAGTGCTTCGAGATCGAAAAGGCCCTGATCGAACAGTGCGACATTCCGGTATTCCACGATGACCAGCACGGCACCGCGATCGTTACCGCGGCCGGCATGATCAACGCCCTGGAAATCGCCGGCAAGACCCTGGCTGACGCGCAGATCGTCTGCCTGGGCGCCGGCGCTGCGGCCATCTCCTGCATGAAGTTGCTGGTGAGCATGGGCGCCAAGCTGGAAAACATCTTCATGGTCGACAGCAAGGGCGTGGTCCAGTCCGAGCGTACCGACCTGAACCAGTACAAGGCGATGTTTGCCCACGCCACCGACAAGCGCACCCTGGCTGACGCCCTCGACGGTGCAGACGTGTTCGTCGGCCTGTCCGGCCCGAACCTGCTGAGCGCCGAAGGCCTCAAGTCCATGGCGGCCAACCCGATCGTGTTCGCCTGCTCCAACCCGGACCCGGAGATCTCGCCGGAACTGGCTCACGCCACTCGCAGCGACGTGATCATGGCCACCGGCCGTTCGGACTACCCGAACCAGGTCAACAACGTACTGGGCTTCCCGTTCATCTTCCGTGGCGCCCTGGATGTTCGCGCCAAGCGCATCAACGAAGAGATGAAAGTGGCTGCCGCCAATGCCCTGCGTGAACTGGCCAAGCTGCCGGTGCCTCAGGACGTGTGCGACGCCTACGGTGGCGCCAAGCTGGAATTCGGTCGTGAGTACATCATCCCGAAACCAATGGACAAGCGCCTGATCACCCTGATCTCCGATGCCGTGGCCAAGGCCGCCATCGAGACCGGCGTGGCCACCCTGCCGTATCCGAAGCACTACCCGCTGAAAAGCGTGGATGATGTGTTCAACGGCTAAGCCGTTGTAGCGCACCCACAAAAAGCCCCGGCTCTCGCGAGTCGGGGCTTTTTTGTGGCGATTCACTTGGGCCTTGTGGAGACCCAAGTGTGGGAGCGGGCTTGCCCGCGATAGCGATGGATCAATCAGCTCATGTGGCGCCTGACACACCGCAATCGCGGGCAAGCCTCCCGCATTGAATCTGTTTCAGGCCATAAATCTCACTAGAACAGATCGATCGGCGCCGCCTCATCCGCCGGCAGCGGGCTACCCGGTGCAACGCCATTGCCCAGCTCATTGACCGACGGCGGCGTGTCTTCGCTCTTGAACAGTTCGAAGTACGCATTCGGTGTGCTTGGCGAGGCCGCACGGCCACTGATCGGGTCGATGCGCAGGCTGAGGATGCCTTCCGGCTCCGGCTGGGTGTGCGGCGGCTTGTCCTTCAAGGCTGCGCCCATGTAGCTCATCCAGATCGGCAGTGCGACGGTGCCACCGAACTCGCGGCGACCCAGGCTTTCCGGCTGGTCATAGCCGGTCCACACGGTGGTCACGTAGTCTGCGTTGTAGCCGGAGAACCAGGCATCCTTGGATTCGTTGGTGGTACCGGTCTTGCCGGCGATGTCTGGCCGGTTCAGCGCCAGGGCGCGGCGGCCGGTCCCCTTCTTGATCACATCTTCCAGGATGCTGTTGAGAATATAAGTGGTACGGCCGTCGACAATACGCTCGGCAACTGCCGGCGCCTGTGGCTCCGCCGGGGTACCGTTGGCGGCCTGCGTCGTGCCTGGGGTCGGCTCGATGGTGATGCCGCCATTGCTCGGTGCTGCCAGGCCATCCGTCGCTGCCACGCCGTTGACCACGTCACCCGGCACGCGTGGTGGGTTGGCGGTGAACAGGGTGTCGCCGTTGCGGCTTTCGATCTTGTCGATCAGGTACGGTGTGATCTTGTAGCCGCCGTTGGCAAAGGTGCTCCAGCCGGTGGCGATTTCCATCGGTGTGAGGGTCGCGGTGCCCAGGGCGAGGGACAGGTTGGGCGGCAGGTCTGACTTGGCGAAACCGAAGCGCGTCATGTAATCGATGGTCTTGCCCACGCCCATTGCCTGCAGCAAGCGGATCGACACCAGGTTGCGCGACTTGTACAGCGCTTCGCGGATGCGGATCGGGCCAAGGAAGGTGTTGGTGTCGTTCTTCGGGCGCCAGACCTTGTCCAGGTACTCGTCGACAAACACGATGGGTGCATCGTTGACCAGGCTGGCGGCGGTGTAGCCGTTGTCCAGCGCGGCGCTGTAGATGAACGGCTTGAAGCTCGAGCCCGGTTGGCGTTTGGCCTGGGTCGCGCGGTTGTAGTTGCTCTGCTCGAACGCGAAGCCACCGACCAGGGCACGGATTGCACCGTTCTGCGGGTCCAGCGACACCAGTGCGCCCTGGGCCAGCGGCACCTGGCTGAACTTGAGGCTGTCGTCCTTCTGGCGTTGTACGCGGATCAAATCGCCCACCTGCGCCACGTCCGACGGTTGCTTGGGCATCGGGCCCATGCTGTTGGTGTTCAGGAACGGGCGCGCCCACTTCATGCTGTCCCATGCCACATGGGCTTCGCCGGTGCGGGTCAGGACCTGCACGCCATCTTTTTTCACCTGGGTGACGATGGCCGGCTCCAGGCCGCTGATCGCACGCTGTTTGCCCAGCTCGGTGGTCCATGCGCTCAGGGTCTTGCCCGGCAGGCGTGATTCGGGGCCACGGTAGCCGTGACGCTGGTCATAGGTGATCAGGCCGGAATGCACCGAATTATTGGCGATATCCTGCAAGTCGCTCGGCACGGTGGTGGTCACGCGGAAACCTTCGGTATACGCCTCGCTGCCGTAGCGGCCGACCATCTCGGCGCGCGCCATTTCGGCGATGTAAGGGGCGTTCACTTCCGGCGTCGGCACGTGGTAGCTGGCATTCAACGGCTCGGCGATGGCGCTTTCGTAAGCGGCCTGGTCGATCTTGCCCAGCTTGTACATGCGCCCCAGGATCCAGTCGCGGCGCTCTTTGCTGCGCGCCGGGTTGGCCAGTGGGTTGAAGCGTGAGGGCGCCTTGGGCAGGCCGGCGATCATGGCCATCTGCGCCAGGCTGGCGTCACGGATGGACTTGCCATAGTAGACCTGCGAGGCCGCCTCGATCCCGTAGGCGCGGTTGCCCAGGTAGATCTTGTTCACGTACAGCTCAAGGATCTCATCCTTGGTCAACTGGCGTTCGATTTGCAGCGCCAGGAGGATCTCGGTGGCCTTGCGCGAAAAGCTGCGCTCGCTGGTCAGGAAGAAGTTCTTCGCCACCTGCATGGTGATGGTGCTGCCGCCGGATTGAATGTGTCCGCTTTTTACCAATTGCGTGGCCGCACGCACCAGGCTGCTGGGGTCGACGCCATAGTGGTTGGCAAAATTATCGTCCTCGGCCGAGAGCAGGGCGCTGATGAAATTGGGTGGAATATCGGCAAAACGGATCGGTGTGCGGCGCATTTCGCCGAACTCCGCGATCAGTTTTTCATCGCTGCTGTAGACCCGCAAAGGAATCTGCAACTGGATACTTCTGAGAGCCTCTACGGAGGGCAAACCCGGACTAAGGTAGAGGTAGGCCCCGCTGAGCACGAGCAGCAGCCCGCAAACGATGGCGACAATGGAGTACCCGAAAAACTTCAGCAGACGAATCAAGGCTTTTGGATTTCCAGAGAAAAGAATGGGTTAGGCGTCGGGGCTTGCATGGCAATCGATGGATCGACCCGAGCTGCAGATAAAAAGCGGCAAAAAACGCTGGGCATTAAAGCATTTTTCGACTTGGGGCGTCATTCGCACCTGCTCAACAAGTCGACCGAATGCATGACCCCCGGCGGCAATCAGGCGGTATGACAGGCAAAGCTTTAGGGAGTTTTATGGGAAAAGGATTTTTCACGGGAAAACTCGATACCCTGCTGGGCGTCGACATCAATGACACGGCAATCCGGCTGGTGGAGCTGGGCCGTTCAATCACGGGTTACCACATTCGGGCCTATGTCACCCAGGCATTGCCGGTACGCTCGGTGGTCGACGGCACATTCCTGGATCTCGAAGGCGTGGGACGCACCTTGCGCAGTGCGTTGTCGCGAATGGCAACGTCGGTCCGTGGTGCTGCCGCTGCGGTATCCGGGCCCTCGGTGATCACGCGCATAATCGAGATGGAGGCTGGGCTCACCGACGATGAGATGGCCTGGATGATCCAGATGGAGGCAGACCAGTACATTCCTTATCCATTGGATGACGTGGCCATCGACTTTCAAGTGCGCGGGCCGACCGCCCTGGACCCAGGTCGTGTCGAGGTGCTGCTGGCGGCGTGCCTGAAGGAACACGTCGAGGCACGGGAGGCGGTTCTGGCGCTGGCCGGGCTGGTGCCGAGGGTGGTCGATGTCGAAGCGTTTGCATTGGCGCGCGCATGCAGTCAGGATTTCGCCAGCTTCACGCCGGGCCATCGAGTCGATGGTGCACAATGGGCCGTGGACGCCCACGGGATGGGAATTGCTTGCGGGTTGGCCCTGAGGAGTTTCGCTTGAAGACACGAATCAACCTTTTGCCTTGGCGCCAGGCGCTGGCGGAGCGGCGACGCAAGTACCTGCTGGCGTGTCTGCTGGCGTTCGCCTGCGCGGCGCTCGCAGCCGTGTGGCTGGCGGACCAGGTGATCGACCAGGCCATTGACCGGCAAGTGACCCGTAATGACCATCTGGGCAAACAAATCACCGGCCTGGATTCGCGCATCAAGACCATCGATGACCTGCAGGAGCAAAGCCAGCAGTTGGCGCAGCGCATGAAGGTTGTGCAGGACCTGCACGACTCCCGCTCGTCCGGTGCGCAATTGTTGGATCAGTTGGCGCGCGCAGTACCCGACGGTGTCCATCTGCATGAAGTGGTGGCGAAGGGCGATACGGTGAGTATCAGCGGCAGTGCCGAGTCGAGCCAGGATATCGCCCAACTGATGCGTCGCCTGGAGTCCGCGCAAGGCGCCCACTCCACGCGGTTGCAACAGGTGCGAACCGAGGGCGCGCGTGGCAACAACGAATTCCAGCTGATGGTGCGACAGGGCGAGCCTTCCGAGGCGCGACCTTGAGCCCGTTGAGGCTCAATCTTTCTGCACTCACTCACAACGCTGCAAAATGGCCCCTACCTGGCAAGGCCCTGTTGGGCTGTGCGATGGCGAGCCTGATATTTGTGGTGGGTGACCTTGTGTACCTGAGCCCGTCGCGTCAGCGGCTAAGCCAGGTCGAGGTGCGGGAAGTGGCCCTGCAACAGCAAGTCGCTCAAAAGACGGCCATGGCTGCCCCCCTTGAGGCGCGCACGCAGCAGCTCCAATTGATGCAGGCGAAAGCCGATGAGCTTTTCCGGGCGTTGCCGGGCAAATCCGAAATGGCCGGCTTGCTGGAAGACATCGCGCACTTGGCATTGGCCAATGGTCTGGTGGTCGAGAGCGTCACGCCGTTGGACGAACAGTCCCAGCCGTACTATCACGAGCAGCCGGTACAGGTCGGCGTGGCAGGGGCTTACCACGACCTGGCGACGTTCCTGAGTAGCTTGGGTGGTCTGGCGCGAATCGCGACGGTGCACGATGTGGTCCTGCGGCGGGATGGCAAGCTGCTGCGCCTTGATCTGCTGGTCAAGAGCTACTGGCAGCCGGGCGGCGTGGGAGGCGGTCAGGCCCGCCAAGGGCAGCCCTTTGTCTACGAGGCTTGCGGGCTGCGCGACCCTTTTCAGCGGCTTGCCGTTCAGGTCGATCACCTACCTGGGCGGCCGGCCCGTGCGCCAGATCTCGCCCGGCCACGCGCAGCCCTGGAAAGCCTTGCGCTGGACCAGTTCGAAATGGTCGGCACGCTGTCCCGCGGGTCGCAGGTTTTCGCCTTGCTGCGTGCGGCCTCCACGGTGCATCGCCTGGCGGTCGGTGACTATGTGGGGCCGGACCATGGCCGGGTCACGGCCATCCATGAGCGTCACATAGAGCTGGTCGAGCTGTTTCCTGATGGTCAGGGTGCATGGCTGGAGCGCCCGCGAACCCTGGTGTTGAACGTCAACTCATAACGGAATCGAATCAATGAAAAGGATTTTCTTGTCCTTCGGTGTGGCGCTATGGATAGCGTTCACGGCGCCGATGGCTGTTGCTGTGCCCAATCGTGTAGACCTGATCCAGTTGCCACCGCCTGGCAGCGCCACGTCGAGCGCTTACACCGGCGACAAGCTGAACCTCAACTTCCAGAGCATCGAGTTGCGCACCGCGCTGCAGCAGATTGCCGATGTGGCGGGCCTCAATCTGGTTGCCAGCGACGATGTGCAGGGCTCGATCACCCTGCGTCTTAAGGATGTGCCTTGGGATCAGGCGTTGGACCTGGTGCTGCAAGCCAAGGGCCTGGATAAGCGGGTAAAGGCCGGTGTGTTGCTGGTCGCGCCCGCCGAGGAGTTGGCCGCGCGTGAGCTGCTGACGCTGGAGTCGCGCAAGCAAATGGCCGAACTGGCGCCGTTGCGTCGGGAGCTGCTGCAGGTCAATTACGCCAAGGCGGCGGACCTGGCCAAGTTGTTTCAGTCAGTCACGGGCCTTGAGGGCGTCACCGATGAGCGTGGCTCGGTGGCGGTGGATGATCGCACCAACAACATCATCGCCTATCAGACTGGCGAGCGGCTGGAGGAACTGCGCAGGATCGTGGCGCAACTGGATGTGCCGGTGCGCCAGGTCATGATCGAGGCACGGATTGTCGAGGCGAATGTCGATTACGACAAAAGCCTGGGCGCGCGCTGGGGTGGGCGGCTCACTCGCGGCAACTGGGGCGCGGGTGGCATTCCCAAATCTCTGCCTGAAGGCGCGGAGCCGCCGGAAAACCCACCCAGTTCACCTTTCGTGGACTTGGGGACACTCAACGGCACCTCGGGCTTGGGCATCGCCTTTATCACCGACAACCTGCTGCTGGACCTGGAGCTCACCGCCATGGAGAAAACCGGTAACGGCGAAATCGTCTCGCAACCCAAGGTGGTCACGTCCGACAAGGAAACCGCACGCATCCTCAAGGGCACCGAGATTCCCTACCAGGAATCCAGCTCCAGCGGCGCCACCTCGGTGTCGTTCAAGGAGGCCTCGCTGTCGCTGGAGGTCACCCCGCAAATCACCCCTGACGACCGCGTGATCATGGAGGTGAAAGTCACCAAGGATGAGCCCGACTATCTCAATAAACTCAACGACGTGCCGCCGATCAAGAAAAACGAGGTCAACGCCAAGGTGCTGGTCAAGGATGGCGAGACCATTGTCATCGGCGGGGTTTTCTCCAATACCCAAAGCAAAGTGGTAGATAAAGTGCCATTTTTGGGCGATGTGCCGTATCTTGGCCGCCTTTTCCGGCGCGATGTGCTGGCGGAGAAAAAATCCGAGCTGCTGGTATTCCTGACTCCGCGTATTATGAATAACCAGGCGATTGCTGTGAGTCGTTGATTCTGTGCGAAATTTGATTCTTGTAGGACCGATGGGCGCTGGAAAAAGCACCATCGGCCGTTTGCTGGCCAAAGAGCTGCGCCTGCCGTTCAAAGATTCCGACAAGGAAATTGAATTGCGCACGGGTGCCAATATCCCATGGATCTTCGATAAGGAAGGCGAACTGGGCTTTCGTGACCGCGAGCAGGCGATGATTGCCGAGCTGTGCGGCTGCGATGGCGTGGTATTGGCGACCGGTGGTGGCGCGGTGATGCGTGACGAGAACCGTCGCGCGCTGCATGCCGGTGGCCGCGTGGTCTACCTGCATGCGTCGGTCGAGCAGCAAGTGGGCCGTACCGCCCGTGATCGCAATCGCCCGTTACTGCGCACGGCCAATCCGGAGAAAACCCTGCGGGATTTGCTGGCGCTGCGCGATCCGCTGTATCGGGAAATTGCCGATCTGGTGGTGGAAACCGATGAGCGGCCACCCCGGATGGTGGTCCTCGACATTCTTGAGCGCCTGCAACGGCTGCCACCCCGTTAAAGCCAGGCCCGAAATGCGCTATTCTCGGCGGCGCGCCAACACCTCCCAAGGTGTGGCGTAGAGCCATCAGGCAGCGTCAGTGTTTGGCGTTACCGGTCGTCAATACATCTTCAACGCGGGGACACATGCAGACACTTAAGGTCGATCTAGGCGAGCGAAGCTACCCGATCCATATTGGCGAAGGTCTGTTGGACCAGACCGAGTTGCTCGCACCGCATATTGCCGGGCGGCAAGTGGCGATCATCTCCAATGAAACGGTCGCGCCGCTGTATCTTGAGCGTCTGAGCCGCAGCCTCGCGGCGTACTCCGTTATTTCTGTGATCCTGCCCGACGGCGAGGCCCATAAGAACTGGGAAACCCTGCAACTGATCTTTGATGGCCTGCTGACTGCACGTCATGACCGCCGTACTACCGTGATCGCCCTGGGCGGCGGTGTGATCGGCGACATGGCCGGCTTTGCAGCGGCCTGCTACCAGCGTGGCGTGGACTTTATCCAGGTGCCGACCACCCTGCTGTCCCAGGTGGATTCGTCGGTGGGCGGCAAGACCGGCATCAACCACCCGCTGGGCAAGAATATGGTGGGCGCGTTCTACCAGCCGCAAGCCGTGCTGATCGACACCGCGACTCTCAACACCTTGCCGCCGCGTGAGCTGTCGGCGGGTCTGGCGGAAGTCATCAAGTACGGGCTGATCTGCGACGAACCGTTCCTGACCTGGCTGGAAGAGCACGTCGACGCCTTGCGCAATCTCGACCAGGCGGCCCTCACCGAAGCCATTTCCCGATCCTGTGCCGCCAAGGCACTCGTGGTGAATGCCGACGAACGGGAGTCCGGCGTACGGGCCACCTTGAACCTGGGTCACACCTTCGGCCATGCGATCGAAACCCACATGGGCTATGGTGTGTGGTTGCATGGGGAAGCCGTTGCGGCTGGCACCGTGATGGCACTGGAGATGTCGCAGCGCCTGGGCTGGATCAGTGCCCAGGAGCGTGACCGTGGCATTCGCCTGTTCCAGCGCGCCGGTTTGCCGGTGATTCCGCCTGAAGAGATGACCGAGGCAGATTTCCTCGAACATATGGCAATAGACAAGAAAGTGATCGACGGTCGACTGCGACTGGTGCTGCTGCGCCACATGGGCGAAGCGGTGGTGACCGACGATTATCCGAAAGAGATTTTACAGGCCACGCTGGGAGCGGATTACCGCGCCCTGGCCCAGCTTAAAGGTTAATAAGATCCCGATGACTAGTTTGCATGCCGACGAGGCGTTCCTCGGCCATTACCAGTTAAGCCACGACCCTTTTGCTCCACGGGTGCCTGGTTTCAAATTTTTCCCGGCCCAGCGCAAACCAGTGCTCGGCCAGTTGCATCACCTCGCGCGCTACAGCCAATTGCTGCTGGTCGTGACCGGCCCTTTGGGCAGCGGCAAGACCTTGCTGCGCCAGGCCCTGGTGGCCAGCACTAACAAGCAGTCGGTGCAGAGCGTGGTGGTGTCGGCCCGTGGTGCCGGTGATGCGGCGGGCGTGTTGCGCCAGGTCGCCCAGGCGCTGGACGTGGCGACTGCCGAGCCGAACGCAATCCTCAAGCAAGTGGTACAACTGGGCCTGACCGGCCAGGAAGTCTACCTGCTGGTGGATGACGCCGAACAGCTCGACGAATCCGCCCTCGAAGCGCTGCTGGCGCTGGCAGCCGGTACGCCGGAAGGTCGCCCCCACGTGTTCCTGTTTGGTGAGTCGTCGCTGATTGCCGAGCTGGAGCAGATCAGCGGTGATCAGGAGCTGTTCCACGTCATCGAACTGCAGCCGTACGAAGAGGAAGAAACCCGCGAATACCTGGCTCAACGCCTGGAAGGCGCGGGCGCGGGTATCGAACTTTTCTCCGCTCAACAGATCTCTGATATTCACGAAAGCTCCGACGGCTGGCCTGGCACCATCAACCAGGTTGCCCGCGATGCCATGATCGAAGCCATGATTGCCAGCCGCACAGCGGTCAAGCGTCCAAAGATGGGGTTCACTATGCCTAAGAAACACGTATTGGCTATTTCCGCCGTTGTCGTGGTCGCTGTCGCCGCCGCCTGGTTGATTCCAGGCCGCAGCAAGGCACCGACTACGGCCGGCGCGCCAACCGAACAGGCGCAGTTGCCACTGGGCAAACCCACGCCAAACGTCGAGTTCGCCAATTCCGGGCAACCGACCAACCTGCCGATGGTTGGCCAACCTGTCATGCGCGGCCCGCTCGCCGAAGAAGCTGGTGGTATCTCCGAAGGTGATGACGGCGTGCCGGTGGAAGGTTCCAGCGCAACACCGCCGACCGTCACGACCACTGCACCACCTGCGGGCGTGCCAGCCGGTCAGCCAGCGGCAAAACCAACGCCGGCACCGACTGTTGCAACCGCCAAGCCTGCGCCTGTGACCAAACCTGTTGCGCCAGCGCCAGCCGCCAAGCCCGCTCCGGCCCCGGCTGCCAAGCCTGCTGAAAAACCGGCCGCCACCGTTGCCAAGGCCGGTGCTGCAGGTAGCGGCTGGTATGGCAGCCAGCCTTCCGGCAACTTCGTGGTGCAGATCCTCGGCACCAGCTCCGAAGCCAACGCCCAGGCGTTCGTGAAAGAGCAGGGCGGCGAGTACCGTTATTTCAAGAAAGTGCTCAACGGCAAGCCTCTCTACGTGATCACCTATGGCAGTTTCTCCAGCCGTGCAGCGGCTGATTCTGCCATCAAGGCCTTGCCAGCGAAGGTTCAGGCTGGTAAACCTTGGCCTCGCACTGTTGCCAGCGTTCAACAAGAACTCGCAACAACTCGCTGAAGATCCGGCGGCCTTACCCAGGCCGCCCTCCCGGCACCTCAAAAAAACCACAAGTGCGTGCTGTCTCTAGAGACCGCGCGCTTTGTGGTGTCTGCGTCACAGTGGCTTTTGAGTCGTAACGGTCAGAATTAAAAAAGTTTTGACTAGCACAGCATATCGCTTTAAACCTTTCATAAATGCGACATAGATTTGCGACATTTCGTCGCTAAATTTGTGAGCGTCTGTGTCGGTGTGTACAATGACCTCCCTTTTGCCCCCGCTAAGCCGGCGTACGTTCGGCGTGGAAGGTAACCGGTTGAATTGAAAAGAAATTTGCCTCGGAATAAGAGGCAGCCTGGTGAGAAAGTGTCTATGAAAGCAGGTCTGTACCAACCCGATGAATTCAAGGATAACTGCGGTTTCGGCCTGATAGCCCATATGCAGGGCGAGCCCAGTCATACCCTTTTGCAAACGGCCATCGAGGCCCTGACCTGCATGACCCACCGCGGTGGGATCAACGCCGACGGTAAGACTGGTGACGGCTGCGGCTTGCTGATTCAAAAGCCCGACCTGTTCCTGCGTGCTGTCGCAAAAGAGCAATTTGCGGTCGACCTGCCCAAGCAGTACGCCGTGGGCATGGTGTTTTTCAACCAGGACCCGGTCAAAGCCGAAGCCGCTCGCGAGAACATGAACCGCGAGATCCTGGCTGCCGGCCTGCAACTCGTCGGCTGGCGCAAAGTGCCGATCGACACCAGCGTGCTCGGCCGCCTGGCCCTCGAGCGCCTGCCGCAGATCGAGCAAGTGTTCATCGCCGGGGACGGCCTGAGCGACCAGGACATGGCGATCAAGCTGTTCACGTCGCGTCGCCGCTCGTCCGTTGCCAATGCCGCCGACACCGACCACTACATCTGCAGCTTTTCCCACAAGACCATCATTTATAAAGGCCTGATGATGCCGGCGGACCTCACCGCCTTCTATCCAGACCTGAGCGATGAGCGCCTGCAGACCGCAATCTGCGTGTTCCACCAGCGCTTCTCCACCAACACCCTGCCGAAATGGCCGCTGGCCCAGCCATTCCGCTTCCTCGCCCACAACGGCGAGATCAACACCATCACCGGCAACCGCAACTGGGCCGTGGCCCGTCGCACCAAGTTCGCCAACGATTTGATGGACCTGGAAGAGCTCGGCCCGCTGGTCAACCGCGTGGGTTCCGACTCCTCCAGCATGGACAACATGCTCGAACTGATGGTCACCGGCGGCATCGACCTGTTCCGTGGCGTGCGCATGATCATTCCGCCAGCGTGGCAGAACGTCGAGACCATGGACCCGGACCTGCGTGCATTCTACGAGTACAACTCGATGCACATGGAACCGTGGGACGGCCCGGCCGGCGTGGTCATGACCGACGGTCGCTATGCGGTATGCCTGCTCGACCGTAACGGTCTGCGCCCGGCGCGTTGGGTCACCACCACCAACGGTTTCATCACCCTGGCTTCGGAAATCGGCGTGTGGGACTACAAGCCCGAAGACGTCATCGCCAAAGGCCGCGTGGGGCCGGGCCAGATCCTGGCCGTGGACACCGAAACCGGGCAGATCCTCGACACCGACGCCATCGACAACCGCTTGAAGTCCCGTCACCCGTACAAGCAATGGCTGCGCAAGAACGCCCTGCGCATCCAGGCGACCATGGAAGACAACGACCATGGTTCGGCGTTCTACGACGTGGACCAACTCAAGCAATACATGAAGATGTACCAGGTCACGTTCGAAGAGCGCGACCAGGTGCTGCGTCCGCTCGGTGAGCAAGGCTACGAGGCGGTTGGCTCCATGGGCGATGACACGCCGATGGCCGTGCTGTCCCAGCGCGTGCGTACGCCGTACGACTATTTCCGCCAGCAGTTCGCCCAGGTGACCAACCCGCCTATCGACCCGCTGCGCGAAGCTATCGTGATGTCCCTGGAGGTGTGCCTCGGTGCCGAGCGCAACATCTTCCAGGAGTCGCCTGAGCACGCCTCCCGCGTGATCCTCAGCTCGCCGGTCGTGTCTCCGGCCAAGTGGCGCTCGCTGATGACCCTGGAGCGCCCGGGCTTTGACCGCCAGATCATCGACCTGAACTACGACGAGAGCCTCGGCCTTGAAGCCGCAGTGCGCAACGTCGCCGACCAGGCCGAAGAAGCCGTGCGTGCCGGTCGTACCCAGATCGTACTGACCGACCGCCACATCGCGCCGGGCAAGCTGCCGATCCACGCCTCGCTGGCGACTGGCGCGGTGCACCACCGCCTGACCGAGAAAGGCCTGCGTTGCGACTCCAACATCCTTGTCGAAACCGCCACCGCCCGCGACCCGCATCACTTTGCGGTGTTGATCGGTTTCGGCGCCTCGGCGGTGTACCCGTTCCTTGCGTACGAAGTGCTGGGTGACCTGATCCGTACCGGTGAAGTGCTGGGCGACCTCTATGAGGTGTTCAAGAACTACCGCAAGGGCATCACCAAAGGCCTGCTGAAGATCCTGTCGAAGATGGGCATCTCCACCGTTACGTCTTATCGCGGTGCGCAACTGTTCGAAGCCATCGGCCTGTCCGAAGAAGTCTGCGAGCTGAGCTTCCGGGGCGTGCCAAGTCGCATCAAGGGCGCACGTTTCGTCGATATCGAAGCTGAACAGAAAGCCCTGGCAGCCGAAGCCTGGAGTGCGCGCAAGCCGATCCAGCAAGGCGGCCTGCTCAAGTTCGTGCATGGTGGCGAATACCACGCGTATAACCCGGACGTAGTCAACACCCTGCAAGCCGCCGTGCAGCAGGGCGACTACGCCAAGTTCAAGGCATACACCTCGCTGGTGGACAACCGCCCGGTGTCGATGATCCGTGACCTGTTCAAGGTGAAGACCCTGGACACGCCGATGGACATCGCCGAAGTCGAGCCGCTGGAATCGATCCTCAAGCGCTTCGACTCCGCCGGTATCTCCCTGGGCGCGTTGTCGCCCGAGGCTCACGAAGCCCTGGCCGAAGCCATGAACCGCCTGGGTGCGCGTTCCAACTCCGGCGAAGGCGGTGAAGACCCGGCGCGCTACGGCACCATCAAGAGCTCGAAAATCAAGCAGGTCGCGACCGGCCGTTTCGGTGTAACCCCGGAATACCTGGTCAACGCCGAAGTGCTGCAGATCAAGGTGGCCCAGGGCGCCAAGCCCGGTGAGGGCGGCCAGCTGCCAGGCGGCAAGGTCAACGGTCTGATCGCCAAGCTGCGTTATGCAGTGCCGGGCGTGACCCTGATCTCGCCGCCGCCGCACCACGACATCTATTCGATCGAAGACTTGTCGCAGCTGATTTTCGACTTGAAACAAGTCAACCCGCAGGCGCTGGTCTCGGTGAAGCTGGTGGCGGAAGCCGGCGTGGGCACTATCGCCGCCGGTGTGGCCAAGGCCTATGCCGACCTGATCACCATCTCTGGCTACGACGGCGGCACCGGCGCTTCGCCGCTGACTTCCATCAAGTACGCCGGCGCGCCGTGGGAACTCGGCCTGGCCGAAACCCACCAGACCCTGCGCGGCAACGACCTGCGTGGCAAGGTGCGCGTGCAGACCGACGGCGGCCTGAAAACCGGCCTCGACGTGATCAAGGCCGCGATCCTCGGTGCGGAGAGCTTTGGCTTTGGCACTGCACCGATGATCGCCCTGGGCTGCAAATACCTGCGCATCTGCCACCTGAACAACTGCGCCACCGGTGTCGCCACTCAGAACGAGAAGCTGCGCAAGGATCACTACATCGGCACCGTCGACATGGTGGTGAATTTCTTCACCTACGTCGCCGAAGAGACCCGTGAGTGGCTGGCCAAGCTGGGCGTGCGTTCGCTGGAAGAGCTGATCGGCCGTACCGATCTGCTGGAAGTCCTCGAAGGCCAGACCGCCAAGCAGAACCACCTGGACCTGACGCCGCTGTTGGGCAGCGATCATATCCCGGCCGACAAACCGCAGTTCTGCGGCGTGGACCGTAATCCACCGTTCGACAAAGGCCTGTTGGCCGAGAAGATGGTCGACATGGCCGGTTCCTCGATCAACGACGCCAGCGGTGGCGAGTTCGCCCTGGATATCTGCAACTGCGACCGTTCCATCGGTGCACGCATCTCCGGCGAAATCGCGCGCAAGCACGGTAACCAGGGCATGGCGAAAGCACCGATCACTTTCCGCTTCAAGGGCACTGCTGGGCAGAGCTTCGGCGTATGGAACGCCGGTGGCTTGCACATGTACCTGGAAGGCGACGCCAACGACTACGTGGGCAAGGGCATGACCGGCGGCAAGCTGGTGATCGTTCCGCCTAAAGGCAGCGTGTACAAGACCCAGGACAGTGCCATCATCGGCAACACCTGCTTGTACGGCGCCACCGGTGGCAAGCTGTTCGCTGCCGGTACTGCCGGTGAGCGTTTCGCCGTGCGTAACTCCGGTGCCCACACCGTGGTGGAAGGCACTGGCGATCACTGCTGCGAGTACATGACCGGGGGCTTTGTCGCGGTACTGGGCAAGACCGGTTACAACTTCGGTTCGGGCATGACCGGCGGTTTCGCCTACGTGCTCGACCAGGACAACACCTTCGTCGACAAGGTCAACCACGAGTTGGTCGAGATCCAGCGGATCAGCGGCGAAGCCATGGAGTCCTACCGGAACCACTTGCAGCACGTGCTGGACGAGTACGTCGAGGAAACCGGCAGCGAATGGGGTCGTAACCTCGCCGAAAACCTCGATGATTACCTGCGTCGTTTCTGGCTGGTCAAGCCCAAGGCTGCCAACCTGAAATCGTTGCTTTCCAGCATCCGTGCCAACCCGCAGTGATATGCGCCTGAAGAGTTTGATGAGGTTTTAACATGGCTGAACGTCTGAATAACGACTTCCAGTTCATCGATGTCGGGCGCAAAGATCCGAAGAAGAAACTGTTGCGTCAACGCAAGAAAGAGTTCGTGGAAATCTACGAACCCTTCAAACCCCAGCACTCGGCCGACCAGGCCCACCGCTGCCTGGGGTGCGGTAACCCGTATTGCGAATGGAAGTGCCCGGTGCACAACTTCATTCCCAACTGGCTCAAGTTGGTGGCCGAGGGCAACATCCTCGCTGCCGCCGAGCTGTCGCACCAGACCAACACCCTGCCGGAAGTCTGCGGCCGGGTGTGCCCGCAGGACCGTCTGTGCGAGGGCGCCTGCACCCTCAACGACGGCTTCGGCGCGGTGACCATCGGTTCGGTGGAGAAGTACATCACCGACACCGCGTTCGCCATGGGCTGGCGCCCGGATATGTCCAAGGTCAAGCCGACCGGCAAGCGCGTCGCGATCATCGGCGCCGGCCCGGCGGGCCTGGGCTGTGCCGACGTGCTGGTACGTGGCGGCGTGACCCCGGTGGTGTTCGACAAGAACCCGGAAATCGGCGGCCTGCTGACCTTCGGCATCCCCGAGTTCAAGTTGGAAAAAACCGTCCTGAGCAACCGTCGTGAAGTGTTCACCGGCATGGGTATCGAGTTCCGCCTCAATACCGAAGTCGGCAAGGACATCACCATGGAGCAACTGCTCGAAGAATACGATGCCGTGTTCATGGGCATGGGCACCTACACCTACATGAAGGGCGGTTTCGCCGGTGAGGACCTGCCGGGCGTTTATGACGCGCTCGACTTCCTGATCGCCAACGTCAACCGCAACCTGGGCTTTGAAAAGTCGCCGGAAGACTTCGTCGACATGAAAGGCAAGAAGGTCGTGGTGCTCGGCGGTGGTGACACCGCGATGGACTGCAACCGCACCTCGATCCGCCAGGGCGCCAAGTCGGTAACCTGTGCCTATCGTCGGGACGAAGCCAACATGCCGGGCTCGCGCAAAGAGGTGAAGAACGCCAAGGAAGAAGGCGTGAAATTCCTCTACAACCGCCAGCCTATTGCAATCGTCGGTGAAGAGCGTGTCGAGGGTGTGAAGGTTGTCGAGACCCGTCTCGGAGAACCGGACGCCCGTGGCCGTCGCAGCCCCGAGCCGATCCCGGGTTCCGAAGAGATCATCCCGGCCGACGCCGTGGTCATCGCCTTCGGCTTCCGTCCAAGCCCGGCGCCGTGGTTCGAGCAGTTCCAGATCCAGACCGACAGCCAGGGCCGCGTCGTGGCCCCGGAACAAGGCCAGTACAAGCACCAGACCAGCAACCCGAAGATCTTCGCCGGTGGCGACATGGTGCGCGGTTCTGACCTGGTGGTAACCGCGATCTTCGAAGGCCGTAATGCCGCCGAAGGGATCCTGGATTACCTGAACGTCTAATCTCGTTCAGGCTGAAATGCGGTCAAAAATGTCGGAGGGGGCTTGCCCCCGATAGCGGTGGTTCAGTTACAGATACTGGGACTGACACACTGCAATCGGGGGCAAGCCCCCTCCCACATTTATTTTTGCAGTGCTTTCATGTCCGCGACAAATTGACCCGATAGACAAAAGGCACGGCTCATACCGTGCCTTTTGCGTCTGGCTCTGAGAAAATGCCCGCACTTTTTTTGCGGATGCCGACATGACTGCCCTCAAGAACGACCGTTTCCTTCGTGCCCTGCTCAAGCAACCCGTGGACGTCACCCCTGTGTGGATGATGCGCCAGGCCGGTCGCTACCTGCCGGAATACCGCGCCAGTCGCGCCAACGCCGGCGATTTCATGAGCCTGTGCATGAACCCGGAGTTCGCCTGCGAAGTCACGATGCAGCCGCTGGACCGCTATCCACAACTGGATGCGGCCATCCTTTTTTCCGACATCCTCACCATCCCTGACGCCATGGGCCAGGGCCTGTACTTCGAGACCGGCGAAGGCCCGCGTTTCAAGAAAGTCGTCAGCACCCTGGCCGATATCGAAGCCCTGCCGATTCCAGACCCCCACAAAGACCTCGGTTACGTGATGGACGCCGTCAGCACCATCCGCCGCGAGCTTAACGGCCGCGTGCCGTTGATCGGCTTCTCCGGCAGCCCCTGGACCCTGGCCACCTACATGGTCGAAGGCGGCTCGTCGAAAGACTTCCGCAAGACCAAGGCCATGCTCTACGACAACCCGCAAGCCATGCACCTGCTGCTGGACAAGCTGGCACAGTCGGTCACCTCCTACCTCAACGGCCAGATCATGGCCGGCGCGCAAGCCGTGCAGATCTTCGACACCTGGGGCGGCAACCTGTCGGCGGCGGCCTACCAGGAGTTCTCCCTGGCCTACATGCGCAAAATCGTCAGCGGCCTGATCCGCGAACACGAAGGCCGCAAAGTGCCGGTAATCATGTTCACCAAGGGTGGCGGCCTGTGGCTGGAAAGCATTGCCGACGCCGGTGCCGACGTCCTGGGCCTGGACTGGACCTGCGACATTGGCGAAGCCCGCCAGCGCGTGGGCAACCGCGTCGCGCTGCAAGGCAACATGGACCCGACCGTGCTGTACGCCAAGCCTGAAGCCATCCGCACCGAAGTTGGCCGCATCCTGGCCAGCTACGGCAAAGGCACCGGGCACGTGTTCAACCTCGGCCATGGCATCACCCCGGAAGTGAATCCGGAGCATGCGGGTGCGTTCCTGCGCGCGGTGCATGAGCTGTCGGCGCAGTATCACGAATAACACGCAAAACAAATGTGGGAGGGGGCTTGCCCCCGATGGCGGTGTACCAGTCAGTACAACTATGACTGATCTACCCTCATCGGGGTGTAGCCCCCTCCCACATTAAAAGCCAGAGAAACTCAGGCCTTCGCTTGCCCCAACGGCGGCAACTTTGCCAACTTCAACGCCACCAGCAACGCCCCGATCAACAGCGCCACGATAAACGCGCCGATCCCGTTCCACCCGGCGAAGTGCCAGAAGAACCCGCCTGCCGTCCCGGCAATACTCGACCCCACGTAGTAGCAGAACAGGTACAGCGACGACGCTTGCCCCTTGGCCCTCACCGCGCGGCGGCCGATCCAGCTGCTGGCCACCGAGTGGGCGCCGAAGAAGCCGAAGGTGAAGATCAGCATGCCCGGCACCACCAGCCACAGGGGGGTGAACAAGGTCAGGGCCATGCCGGCCAGCATCAGCACGATGGTGCCCCACAGCACGCGACGGCGGCCGAGGCGGTCAGCCAGGGAGCCGATTTTCGCCGAGCTGTAGATGCCCGAGAGGTACACCAGCGACAGCAGGCCGACCACGGCTTGGCTCAGGTCATAAGGATCGGCCAGCAGGCGATAGCCGATGTAGTTGAACATGGTCACGAACGCGCCCATCAACAGGAACGCTTCGAGGAACAGCCACGGCAGGCCGGCGTCCTTGAAGTGCATGACAAATCCATCCACCAGGCTGCGCGGCTTGAGGCTGGTGGCGCGGAAGTTGCGCGATTCGGGGAGGATTTTCCAGAACACCGTGGCGGCGATCAGCGCCAGACCGCCAATAATCAGCATGGCGGTGTGCCAACTGACGAAGTCGATCAACACGCCGATGATCAGCCGCCCGCTCATGCCACCAATCGCGTTACCGCCGATGTACAAGCCCATGGCCAGGCCGATGTGCTGCGGGTGGATCTCTTCGCTCAGGTAGGTCATGGCTACGGCGGCCAGGCCGCTGAGCGACAGACCCACCAGTGCACGCATCAGCAGGATACCTTCCCAGGTCGGCATAAGGCCGCTGGCGATGGTCGCCAGCGCGGCGCAGAACAACGCGGAGACCATCACCGGCTTGCGCCCCAGGCGGTCGGAAATCGGCCCGGTGATTAACAAACCACATGCGAGCATCGCCGTGGCCACCGACAGGATCAGGCTGCTTTGTGCCGCATTGATGGAAAACTCCTGGGACAGCGCCGGCATCATCGGCTGCACGCAATACAACAACGCAAAGGTGGCGAACCCGCCGGAAAACAACGCCAGCACCGTGCGCATGAACATCGGCGTGCCTTTTTCGATGTACGCGTCATTGAGCTGGGCCACCACCTCATCCAGGGCGGTGGGCGGTACGTCTTGAGCGAGTGGAGCAACAACAGCTTTCACGGGGACCTCGGGGAGGAAGAGCGTGCCAGGACAGGCAATGCAAAAAAGAATATAGCTCCCTAATGATTCTTTCCAATATATTGTTCGACCTGTTTGATAGCTTTAACGACCTAATGAGGCTCCCATGGAATTGCGTCACTTGCGGTACTTCATCGCCGTCGCCGAAGAACTGCATTTCGGCCGGGCCGCGCAGGTGCTGGGCATTTCGCAGCCGCCGCTGAGCCAGCAGATCCAGGCGCTGGAGCAGGAAGTGGGGGCGCGGTTGTTTGAGCGTACCAATCGTCGGGTCGAACTGAGTGAAGCGGGGCGGTTGTTCCTGCAAGAGGCGCGGCTGGTGCTGGCGCAGGTGGACAAGGCGGCGGACGTAGCGCGCCGGGCGCAGTTGGGTGAGCTGGGCGAACTGAAGATTGGCTTCACCTCGTCGGCGCCGTTCAATTCCAGCATTCCCCAGGCGATCTTTGCGTTTCGCCAGGCGTTCCCGGCGGTGCATCTGAACCTGCAGGAGATGAGCAGTACCGAAGTGGCCGAGTCGCTGGTGGATGAGTCTATCCAAGTGGGCCTGATGCGGCCGCTGCCATTGCCGGATTCGCTGAGTGTGGTCGAGTTGATGCGTGAGCCGCTGGTGGCGGTGCTGAATGCTGGTCACCCGTTGGTGGCGGGCAGCGAGCGTGGTTTGCACCTGGCGCAATTGGCACAGGAGCCGTTTGTGTTTTTCCCGCGCACTTACGGCAGCGGCCTCTATGCCCAGTTGCTCAACCTGGCGCGTGATGCTGGCTTCAGCCCGCACTTTGCCCAGGAGGCCGGGGAGGCGATGACCATCATCGGCCTAGTGGCGGCGGGCTTGGGCGTGTCGGTACTGCCGGCGTCCTACCAGCGCATTCGGATCGATGGTGTGGTGTATCGCACGCTGCTGGATCAGGAGGCGATGACGGCAGTGTGGCTGGTGCAACGCAAAGGCGCGCAGACGCCGATGGCAGAGGCGTTTGTGGAGTTGTTGACACGCAAGGCCTGGGTGTAGACGTGCTCACATATCAGGTAACGCAAGCTGCTTAGCGATTCGCGGGAAAGATTCGCAGAGTCGGCACTTTGCCACAGGTTGCCGTAAAGTTGTTTTCAGGCATACTGCCCACGTTCCCGAAAGGGGCTTGTGAGACTCTGAGGATCCTGGGCAACCAGCAATCGCAGAGCCAGGCAGGAAGCGGCGATGACAAGCCAACCTGTTTGTGAAGAGGGCGCCGAAAGGCGCCCTTTGTCGTTTCTGTAGAGCCTGAATTCGTTTTACTTGGTGGTGCCGGTTTGCTCAAACAACTGCGCCGCCGACCCTGCCTCATTCACGCCATTGCTGCGCAAGCCCGCCATGATATCGCTATCCAGATTGTTCACCCAACGGTTGTAGTTGCGATGGATCTTGCCATCCTTGTAGCCCAGTTCGCGGCTGTCGCGGTAGGTGATGGCGTAGCTGTTGCGGGTGTAGCGGATGTCGATGGCGGCGTAGTACTGGTTACGCACAGTGATTTCGGCCTGCACCAGTTGCGGGCTGAGGCGTTGTACCGTCCATTCGCGCTTTTGCAGGGCGTTGACGATCACCGTTTTCATTTTTTCTTCGCTGACCTGGGCGTTGGCCGGCAGGTCGTGCTGGGTATTGAGGATCGGTTTGCTGGTGCAGCCTGCGCTGACCAGCAGGGCCAGGGTGATCAAGGTAACGCGTAGCAAGGAAGACATTCCGTTTTCTCCAATCGATTAAAGAGTCAAGCCCAGCGGCGGAAAATCAGCGAGGTGTTGACGCCGCCAAAGGCAAAGTTGTTGTTCATCACGTAGTCGTGGTGCATCTCGCGGAAGTCACCCTGCAGGTAATCCAGCTCGCCGCATTGCGGGTCGACGGTGTCCAGGTTGAAGGTGTGCACGTACTGGTCGCGGTTCATCATCTCGATGCTGAACCACGACTCCAGCGCGCCGCACGCGCCGAGGGTGTGGCCGAGGAAACTCTTCTGCGAACTGATGGGCATGCGGGTGCCGAACAGGCTGCTGGTGGCCAGGGTTTCGGCGATGTCGCCTTGGTCGGTGGCGGTGCCATGCCC